>TARA_R110000751_G_scaffold155796_2_pt1 | contig 129137 bp, 117 predicted proteins | sample TARA_R110000751 | Tara Oceans TARA_R110000751 (sample SAMEA4398001) | marine metagenome | biome: Polar Biome; feature: [MES] marine water layer (ENVO:01000295) within the mesopelagic zone...; material: water (ENVO:00002006), including particulate matter (ENVO:01000060) such... | reverse complement strand
AAAGTTCTTCTAAATTTTTCATGCTTATATTTTTTTTGGTTTAGCCTAAAATTAGTTTGAATGTTGACAATACAAAACAACCTTAAATTTATTTTAACAGCGTGAGGGGAAATGAGTTAAATTTTTCCGCTAATGAAATAATCGTTGGAGCCATAACAAATTTGAAAAAGCCTATGTGGTATGTTATATCGATTAAACCGTAGTCCGTTAAAACACTGCACCCACCATAGATATGGCCTGTAAAATAGTGCCGTTTCCTATTAAAATGCCAAGAAGGAAATGGTCCCACCCAAGTTCATTTATGTAAAAATATTTAGAAAAAAATGTATCCTTTTCCCTCCTTTTCGGTCTTCCTATAAAACCCATAAAATAGTTAAGTTATGAATACTTGTGAATGTACCCAATGCGAATGCCAAAAATGCAACTGTGGCAATTGCCGCGACGCCCAATGTCCGTGCAATAGTTGCAATTGTACCAAATGCAGTTGCTGTTAAATAGCGAATAGGTTGGCCATTGTGCCAACCTTTCCTTATTTTTGAAGTGCTATGGACACACAAACCCTTTGGCAACGCTATGGCGATGGCATCTACTTCTTTATCTTAAAGAGGGTAAAAGACCGTGCTAAGGCGCAGGATATTTTTCAAAATACCTTTTTAAAGGTCCACTCCCACATCCACCAACTCCGCGATAAGGGTAGCGCCAAATCGTGGGCCTTTCGCATTGCGCGCAACGAGCTTGCCAATTATACAAATCGGGAAGCCTCCTATGCCCCACTCGAAGGGCCCGAATTGACGGAATTTTCTCGTCAGGAGAATGCTTTTTGTTGTTTCGACCGCTTCTTGGACGAATTGCCCGAAACCTATTTCCGCGCGGTACAGCTTGTATATGTGGAAGGCAAAAAGCAGGCCGAGGCAGCCGATATACTGGACATTAGCCTTCCCAATCTAAAGGCCAGATTGCGACGGGCAAAGGAAATTTTAAAAACCAATTTTCAGGAATGCTGCAATTATGCAGTGGATGCTCAGGGCCAACTCACGGGCGAAGCCGATTGCGGCCACTGCGGATAAATTTTTGATCGATTTTTGCCATGAAACGGTTGTGCTGGAAGTCAATTCTGAAAACGTCCTATACGTTCAGCCCCATCAAAAACTTCTTGGGCGTAGTGCCGAACTTCTTCTTAAAGGCAGCAATAAAGTGGCTGGAAGTGCTGTAGCCTACTTTCAATCCCACTTCATTCACATTGTGCGAGCCCGTGGCCAAAAGCTGCCGCGCCACCTCCATTTTATAGTCAAACAGAAAACTGAACACCGAATCGCCATATACCTGCTTAAACCCTTCCTTCAGTTTGTTCAGCGGTAGGTTTATTTCGTCTGCCAGCTGTTGGAGGGTAGGGGGTTCCGCCATGCGCGCAATGATTATCTGCTTCGCCTTTTTTATTTTTGAAACGTTGTCCTCATCGGCCAAAAAGGGGCACTGCTCCACATCGGCATCGGCGGGACGGTTAAAGTACAGGCTTAGCAGCTCGTATGCCTTCGCCTTAAAATAAAGGGGTTTTATGGTGGGGTGCAGGTTGTAGTTCATCAACTGGTTCAGCACTATGGCCATGGAAGGCGAAATCTGCGAATCTTTATAATATTTTCGGTCCTTGTTCTCCTCGCTCAAAAAAGTGATATAATCGGCTTCGGTTGAAAAAAGACTGTGGAATTTATTGATGGGAAGCAATACCGAGAGCACCCACGAATGTGGGTTAAGCGACAGATCCAGCGGCAAATCGCGTTGCGGATTATAGAGCAACAACGAATTCCCTTCCTGTATGGGCAGTTTGTAATTTCCTTCGTTAAAAACAAAGGAAGCCGAGCCCTTTATACAGAAATGAAACTGGATGAAATTGGAACTCACTTCCCGCTTAAAAGTTTGGTTATCATCGGTTTCACTGTTGAATTTTAAGATGAAAAACCCGGGTGAAATCGTTGTTTCTTCATAAAAACCTATCTCCTTGGCGGGTAAACTTTGAGCGACATTTTTTGATGCTTCCATATCAATTCTGAATGTTTTCTATTTAGAATAGTTCTAAATTAAATAGTGTTAACTTTGTCCTGAAACCGCGAATTTAGGGGTAAAAATATGATAATTGTCATATTTTGCCCTTTTTTAACAGCCAACGACATAAAAGATACCGCTGGCGTTATTTTTTAAAAAACAATGCGCTTACATTTGCTCCTGTTTTATATGGAAAACTTGAAAACATATTCTGGCCAATCCCTCGAAGGCAATTTTTACGCCATCGGCCTAAACTACAAAAAAGCAGATGCCGAAATCCGTGGCCACTTCAGCATTAGTGATATTGCGAAGGAAAAAATACTCCTTCAGGCCAAAGCAGACGGCATTCCTTCCCTTACCGTAATTTCCACTTGCAACCGCACCGAGCTTTACGGCTTTGCACAGCATCCATACCAAATTATAAAATTGCTCTGCGAGCACACCAACGGCACGGTGGAGGAGTTTGAAAAAGTAGCCTATATCTATAAAAACCGCGATGCCGTATCGCATCTATTTACGGTTGGTACGGGGCTGGATAGCCAGATTTTAGGCGATTTTGAAATTATAAGCCAACTGCGAAATGCTTTCCGCGAGTCCAAAAAACACGACATCATCAATCCGTTTATGGAGCGGCTTGCCAATGCGGTCATCCAGGCCAGCAAGCGTATAAAGAATGAAACGGAGATTTCCTCCGGCGCTACCTCGGTGAGCTTTGCGGCCGTGCAATACATAATGTCGCGCGTGCCCCATATTTCCGAAAAGAACATATTGCTCTTCGGTACCGGGAAAATAGGTAGAAATACCTGCGAAAACCTGATTAAACATACCAAAAACGACCATATTACCCTTATAAACCGCACCAAGGAAAAGGCCGAGAAAGTGGCCGGCAAATTCAATTTGGTGGTAAAGGACTATGCCGATATACAAAGCGAAATAGCCCAGGCCGATGTGCTTATCGTCGCTACCGGCGCGCAACAGCCTACTATTTCCAAAGAGCTTCTGTACTTGAAAAGACCGTTGCTTATCCTGGACCTCTCCATTCCGAAAAACGTTTCCGAGGACGTCTTGGAGAACGAGTTCGTTACTCTTGTGCATATGGACCATCTATCTGCGGTAACGGACAATACCCTTGAAAAACGGGCGGCCCAACTTCCGCAGGCGAAGAAAATAATAGCCGAAATAGAAAAGGAATTCAACCAGTGGGCAGACAACCGAAAATTTGCGCCTACTATTAAGGCATTAAAGAATAAACTTGCAGAAATAAAGGCTGGTGAAATAGATTATCAGCGTAAAAAAATTGACGGCTTTAACGAAGAACAGGCTGCAATAATCAGTGACCGCCTTATCCAAAAAATAACTACACATTTCGCCAACCATCTTAAAGGCGAGGAAGGCTCTGCCGAAAGTATAGAACTCATCCGAAGGGTTTTCCAACTTGAAACTGCCTAATCTTGAAAAAAACAATCCGAATTGGCACCCGCGACAGTGAACTTGCACTTTGGCAAGCCAACACCGTAAAATCCAAACTTGAGGCTTTGGGCTATACCACCCAGCTGGTTCCCGTAAAGTCTGAAGGCGACTTGGTGCTGGACAAGCCCCTTTACGAAATGGGCATTACCGGCATTTTCACCAAAACGCTGGACGTCGCAATGATAAAAGGCACGGTGGACATTGCAGTACACAGTATGAAGGACGTGCCCACGCAATTGCCCAATGGCATCGTGCAGACCGCTGTTTTGGCGCGCGCCTCTTCCGAAGATATTTTGGTGACAAAGAATGTAATAGATTTCGAAAAACCATGCACGATTGCTACCGGAAGTTTACGCCGTCAGGCACAATGGTTAAATCGATATCCGCATCATAAAGTTGTGGATTTACGAGGAAACGTAAATACCCGACTTCAAAAATTAAGTGATGATGACTGGCAAGGTGCAATTTTCGCAAAAGCTGGTTTACAGAGATTAGGATATGTGAGCGAAGCGCACATAAAAAGCCCCTCCTTTGGAGGAGTTGGGGAGGCTTTAGACTGGATGCTTCCCGCCCCGGCACAGGGCGCAATGGTTATTGTAGCTTTGGAAAATGATGATTTTTGCAAGGAAGCCACTTCAAAATTAAATGATCCCGCTTCCGAAATCTGCACCCATATAGAACGTGAATTCTTAAGAACCCTCGAAGGTGGTTGTACCGCGCCAATTGGTGCTCTTGCTGAAATAATTGAGGAAAAGGCCCTCCTTAAGGGCTGCCTGTTTTCTTTGGACGGAAAGGAAAAATTGGAGATTGAAAAGGCTGTGGCCAAGACCGATTACCTACATTTTGGAAAGGAATGTGCCTTGCAGATTTTGAAAAATGGCGGCAGCGAATTGATGGCGCAAATCAAGAGCCAGATCAATAAGTAAGTATTTTAAATTTCATTGAAATGAAAAGCGTTCTCTCAACAAAAAAATTGAGTCCTTCTCAAAGGGAACTGCTCGTGAACGCCGGAATTTCTCTCGTAGATTACAATGCCATAAACATTGAATTTGTTCCTTTTAAAGCACCGAATACTGTGGAAAATGCTATTTTCACAAGTCAAAATGCTGTAAAGGCCTATTTAAATGAAAAAGACCATCTCCCCTCTCCTTTGGAAGGAGAGGGGTCGGGGGTGAGGATGTTTTGCGTGGGTGAAAAGACGAAATCGCTTTTGGAGGAAAACGGTTTCAAAGTGGTTAAAATGACCGAATATGCTTCCGAATTGGCTTCGTATTTAGTTGAAAACCACAAAAATGATTCCTTTCACTTTTTCTGCGGAAACATCCGAAGCGATGAAATTCCCTCAAAATTGAAGGAAAACCATATCGCTTTTGAAGAAATTGAAGTATATAAAACAACGTTGAATCCGAAGAAATTTGAAAGGCAGTTTGATGCAATCTTGTTTTTCAGTCCAAGTGGAGTAAGAAGTTATTGCGAGGAACGAAGCAATCTCATTAATGATCAACCAACATTCGTTTGTATTGGCACAACAACTGCTTCCGAAGCAAAAAAATATTCCGAAAATGTGGTTATTGCTAATGCCACAACCGTGGAAAGCGTAATTGCCAAAACAGTCAAAAAATTAAAAACATAGAAATTATATACCTAACAGGTTTTTAAAAACCCGTTAGGTTTGAACTAAAGCTTATGATAAAGAACGATTTATTCTTAAAAGCCCTCCGCGGCGAAACCGTGGAGCGGCCACCTGTTTGGATGATGCGTCAAGCCGGAAGATACTTGCCCGAATTTCAGGAGATAAAAGCGAAATACGATTTTTTCACGCGTTGCCAAACCCCAGAACTTGCAAGTGAAATTACCGTGCAGCCCATTCGCAGATACGGCATGGACGCTGCTATTTTGTTCAGCGATATTTTGGTAATTCCGCAGGCGATGAACATTCACGTTGAGATGAAACCCGGCGTTGGCCCCTGGTTGCCGGATCCAATCCGCTCGAAAAAGGATTTGGAACGCGTAACTGTGCCGGACATCAACGAAACCCTCGGCTATGTAATGGAAGCCATAAAGATGACGAAAGAAAAACTGAACGACGAAGTTCCGTTGATCGGTTTTGCGGGTAGTCCGTGGACCATTCTTTGTTATTGCGTGCAGGGGCAAGGCTCTAAAAACTTTGATAAGGCGAAGGAATTCTGCTTTACCCAACCCGTATTGGCCCACGAACTGCTTCAAAAAATAACCGATACCACCATTCTATATCTAAAGGAAAAGGTAAAAGCTGGCGTAAACGCCGTGCAGGTTTTTGACAGTTGGGGCGGGATGCTTTCGCCCACGGATTATCAGGAATTCAGCTGGCAATATATGCAGCAAATAATTGATGCGCTAAAAGATGAAACGCCCGTTATCGCCTTTGGGAAAGGTTGCTGGTTTGCGTTGGACACTATGGCGAAAAGCGGTGCATCGGCTTTGGGGGTAGATTGGACCTGTTCCCCAAGAAACGCTCGCTATTTGACTGGCGGAAAGATTACATTACAAGGAAATTTCGACCCAACGCGCCTTTTCAGTCCGCCATCCGAAATAAAAAAGATGGTGAAGCAGATGATCGATGAATTCGGGAAAGACCGTTATATCGTGAATTTGGGCCACGGAATCCTGCCCAATATTCCACTTGAAAATGCAGGTGCTTTTAATGAAGCGGTGAAGGAATACAAACAGGAATAGATGCTTTGGCGGATTGTAAGAAATCTGGATTTCAGGCAGCTCTTTGGGTTGCTTGGTCTTTTTCTTAGGAATCCGTTGTACACCTTTCCGACCATTTTCGCCACGAAGAAATGTATGGCAATTGCAGAAAGAGAGTACGGCAGCAAGCATCATTTGGGAAATCCGGCAAATGCATTCCGGCATGCGCTTTGGGTGATTTTGATAACCAAAAAGTGCCTGAAATGGCAAAACAACGAACAAAAGGCAAAAGCTTGGGCAAAGCAGTTTACCGATTGGCACGAGGATTTTTCGCCAAACAAAGCGTTGGAACGCGCCATGGATTTGCACAATAATGCAATGGGACTTCGTTATTTTGAGCAGATAAAAGACAGAAACGAAGCGGAAACGGTTTCATTTTTAAAACAAAGAGCTTCGGAAGCGGTAAAAGTTTTAACGGTTGAAGAGGTTAAAAGTATTGAGGATAAATTAGTTTATATCGATTGAAAAGAACCTAACGGGTTTTCGGAACCTGTTAGGTTTGGATTTAGGAAAATGGTCAAAAACATTCTAAAAGGCATAAAGGCATACGCAGGCACTTTCAAGCTCATTGGCAAACTCGGACTTTGGAAGTACTTCGGCATCCCGATGGCCATTAGTTTTTTGACCGCTGTTTTAATTGGGTTTTCCGCTTGGGGCTTGAGCGATAATCTGGGAGCCTTTATTTCAAAAATCTAGTTTTGGGAATGGGGCGCCGAAACGTTCCGGACTATTAGCGATTTTATTGGCGCACTTATAATCATTGCTTTGGGAATTATTCTATATCGGCATATTGTAATGGCATTGAGCGCACCCTTTATGAGTCCGGTTTCAGAAAAAATTGAAAAGCATTTTTATGGCGAAAACCATTCCCATAGAAATACTTCAAACGCGCAGCAGCTTTGGCGTGGCGTCCGAATAAACTTAAGGAATTTACTGATGGAGCTATTGCTCACACTCCCGATAATCTTGATAGGGTTTATACCCGTTGTGGGAATAATTTCTTCGGTACTTTTGTTTTTGGTGCAGAGCTATTACGCAGGTTTCGGGAATATGGATTATACGTTGGAACGGCATTATAAATATACCGAAAGTATCGAGTTTGTTAAAAGAAACCGCGGCTTGGCAATCGGCAACGGCATGATTTTTATGCTGATGCTTTTGATTCCGGTGATTGGGATTATTCTTGTATTGCCACTTTCGGTGACGGCGGCGAGTACGGAGACATTAAAGGTTTTGGAAACGACCAAGCAAATTGGTTTTAATAGAGATTTGGATAAAAATTAAAAGATACCCGCCTACGCGGGCATGGTGATGAAAGAAAAATTTGTAGCATATATAAAGAATTTGCAGAATGAAATTACTTCCGCTTTGGAGGAAATTGACGGTAAAGCAAAATTCAAGGAAGACAAATGGACACGTGCGGAAGGCGGCGGCGGCCAAACCCGAGTGATCGAAAACGGAGCAGTTTTCGAAAAAGGCGGGGTGAACATTAGTGAAGTCCATGGAAAACTTCCGGAGAGTATGCAGCAATATTTCGGCGTAAAGGATGCCGATTTCTTTGCTTGCGGCCTCAGTTTGGTGCTTCACCCAAAAAGTCCGATGGTACCAACGGTACACGCAAACTGGCGTTATTTTGAAATGTACAATTCCGAAGGAACAATCGTGGACAGCTGGTTTGGCGGCGGACAGGATTTAACGCCCTATTATTTGTTTGAAGAAGATGCCAAACATTTTCATCAAGTCTGCAAAACTGCTTGCGAAAGGCATAATCCGGATTTTTATGAAACTTATAAAAAGCGCTGCGACGAGTATTTTTGGAATGCGCATCGCGAAGAAGCGAGAGGAATTGGTGGTCTTTTCTTTGATTATTTAAAAGAAACGGACACGATGAAAATGCAGGATTGGTACAATTTCGTAACCGAAGTTGGCAACAGTTTCTTGGAATGTTATCTTCCCATTGTTGAAAAAAGAAAAAACCTTCCCTATTCCGAAGAAAACAGAACTTGGCAGGAAATACGCCGTGGCCGTTATGTTGAGTTTAATTTAGTTCACGATAAAGGCACGCTTTTCGGCCTAAAAACAAATGGCCGAATTGAAAGCATTTTGATGAGTTTGCCGCCGGTAGTTCAATGGAAATACGACCATCAACCGAAGTCTGGAAGTGAGGAAGCAAAACTTGTGGAGGTTTTGAAAAAGCCGAAAAAATGGCTAAAAATTTAAATTTGAGATATTATGAAATATGTTTTATCAGTCTTGCTATTAACAATTACAATTGGGTTTTCACAATCTAATCCACAAGAACTTAGTTTTGACACTAAATATTATAATGCTGTAGATAAGTGGATAGCATTTCCCAAAAAAGCAACTGATACATCTTATATCTTCGGATTTATTTATTTGGACGATACGGCGGGTTTTACTTTTAATTATGAATCGAAGTTTATAGAAACGGATAGTGGTCTTAAAAAATTACCAAGGAAGATTGAGGCTGGCTTAAAATCAAGACTTGTAGAAACAACTACTGATGTTGCAGTACTTTCAGATAGTCAACTTACCCAGTTAGAATTACCAAAATTCCCTGAATGGCTTTCGGTATACAAAGCAGATTCAACAAAAGTATCCTATTTAAAAAATATTGGATATCATTATAATCATGTGGGTGCAAACAATTTGGCTCTTAACCCTCTAAAAAAGGCCTACGTGCTAGATCCACATTATGCAGGGCTTGAATTTGAACTTGCATATGCATATAATGCCTTGCATGATTTTAATCAAGCGATTCTAATCCTTCAAGAAGCAATTAAAAATGATCCAAACAACTTTTTATTTTATCGTGAATTAGGTTTCTCTTTAAAAAATATTGGACAAAATGAAAATGCTGAAAAAATTTATAAAAAAGGAATTAATTTGACTGATGATAAATTTCAGAAAAGTGAAATGGCTATAAATATGGCACAATCCTATTATTTAGAAAAGAATCTGAAAAAATTTAAAGAATGGGCCGTAATTACACGGAAGTTTACAGAAAATGATTCCAGATTTGATCAATTTTTAAAAATCTGGGAAAAGGAATTAAAAATTAATTAGGCCTCGACGGCGCTCGACCTGACAAAAAAATTAAGATTATGTACCCACTAAGAAGAAACCGAAGACTGCGAACCAATGAAAGCATGCGAAGCCTGGTCCGTGAAACCATTATAAGCCCCAATGATTTTATTGTGCCGCTTTTTGTGGTAGAAGGAAAGGGCGTAAAGGAAGAAATTGCCTCGATGCCTAACTATTACAGATTGAGTTTGGACAATCTTCAAAAAGAAGTAAAAGAGCTTTGGAAACTCGGTTTGAAATCCGTTTTGCTTTTTGTGAAAGTTGACGATAAACTGAAGGACAATAGCGGAAAGGAAGCCTTAAATGCCGATGGATTGATGCAACGCGCCATAAAAACGGTGAAGGATGCCGTTCCCGAAATGATTGTGATGACCGATGTGGCCCTGGATCCGTTTTCAGTATATGGGCACGACGGAATTATTTCCGAAGGGAAAGTTTTAAATGACGATACCAATGCGGTCTTGGCTGAAATGTCCCTAAGCCACGCCATTGCGGGTGCGGATGTGGTTGCGCCCAGCGATATGATGGACGGACGCATTTTTGAAATCAGAACCCTTTTAGAGGACGAAGGTTTCTGCGATACCGCGATTATGGCGTATAGCGCCAAATATGCTTCAGCTTTTTACGGGCCGTTCCGGGACGCGTTGGATTCAGCTCCAGTTGATGCAAAAGATATTCCGAAGGATAAAAAAACTTACCAAATGGATTACGGCAACCGGGAAGAGGCCATTCGCGAAACCTTGATGGATATTGATGAAGGCGCAGATATTGTGATGGTAAAACCCGGACTTTGTTATTTGGACATCGTCCGTGAGATTAAGGATGCCGTAAATGTTCCCGTGGCGGTTTATCAAGTAAGCGGCGAATACGCGATGCTAAAAGCAGCGGCCGAAAAGGGTTGGATAGACCACGATGCCGTAATGCTGGAACAGGTTACCGCCATAAAACGCGCTGGAGCCTCAATGATTGCGAGCTATTTCGCCAAAGATGCTGTAAAACTGATTAATTAGCAAAATTTTATCTTTCCGAATTCATATTTCGCATACATTTGCGGCGTGAAACATGTTGAAAAACATATAAGTAGGTTACTGGTCTCGATTGCCGTTTTCCTGGTTTTCGGGAATGTGGCTTTTGCCGCCGAAACCTTTTCCGAAAAGAGCAAGAACACCGTTGTTTCTGAACTTCAGAAGGATGACCACAAGCCTTTTGTTTTTAATGAAATTTCTATTGGCGAGGTTTCGCAAACGGTTTCGCAGAATGAATATTTGGGGCTCGGATTGTTTGGCACATTTTATTCCAATCAGGATTTTTCCTTTGTCCGCGAATCTTCTTTAATCAGTTCGTCCTTTACCCTAAAGGACAAACGGGAGCTAATCTTCCGGCATCTGTTTCCTTTCCATTTTTTTTGGTGATTTTTTGAGCTTGCTTCGGCTTGTTTGGATTGGTTTCCAAGCATTTTCTTATTCAAATTTATTCACCTAAAAATTTATTCATCATGGAAATGAACACCACCCTAATTGGGATAATTATATTGTTATTGATTTTTGTGCCCGTAGGTTATTTAATCCTTAATACCACCGGTCAGGACAAAAAAGCAAAGAAAACCGTATCGCAACTGTCGCAGACCAAGGGCATACAGGTAAAAAATATAGAAGTGATAGGCAACTGCGTAATTGCTGTTGACGAGGCTTCAAAAAAACTAGTTTACACCTCAAAGACCAACCCCAGCGCAGACTTTAAGATTGTGGATATGACCGAGGTGCGCGACTGCAGGGCCAAGAGCATTAAGCAGACCGAAAAGACACTGGATTGGGTAGGGCTGGAACTGCTTGAGAAAACAGGCAGGTTAGAAATACCTTTCTACATAGAGAACGACGAAGAGGGCTATACCAAAGACCCTTTTGTTTGTCTGCAGGACGCAAAGCGGTGGGAGGGAACGCTGAGGCCCTTGCTGAAGGCTTCGTAAAACCACTTTTTAAGAAAACCGTCCATTGTGGCGGTTTTTTTATGCAATTAACAAAGTGTTACGCATAAATCAGTTTATAAATCTTTATTTTAGATGAAAATTTCTAAAACCAACTATGACCTTACTGATTGTTTATGCGGTGCTTTCTATTTTCTTCTCCTTTTTGTGTTCTATCCTTGAGGCAGCGCTACTTAGCTTTACGCCCACTTATTTACGAATGAAGGCACAGGCGGGAAAGGGCTATGCCACGACCCTTACCAATTTTAAAAAAGATATAGACAAGCCGCTGATTGCAATCCTCACCCTAAATACCATTGCGCATACCGTGGGTGCCATTTTGGTTGGGGTACAAGCTGAAAAATTGCCTTATAAGGTGGAGCTATGGGGGATGAATCTGGTAGGAATTGTCTCTGCAATAATGACGATGCTTATATTGGTTGTTTCTGAAATTATCCCAAAAACCATTGGCGCTACCTACTGGAAGAAACTTGGGCCGTTTACGGCTATTTTCCTAAAACTAATAATTATCCCGTTAAAATATACGGGAATTCTGTGGCTGCTGATGCTCATTACGCGCTTGGTGGGCAAATCGGCTCATGTGAGTACGATGAGCCGTGAGGAATTTATGGCCATAACCGATGCCGCCGAGGAAGAAGGGGTTTTTGAGGAAAGTGAGACTACCGTTATAAAAAACCTACTTGTTTTTAAGAGCGTGCACGCCAAAGATGTAATGACGCCTTTTACCGTTGTTACTTTGGAAGATGAAACCAAAAGCCTTGATGAATTTCACCAAAACCATAAAAGCCTGCGTTTTTCCCGAATACCGGTCTATAAAAATAAAACCCACAACATTACGGGGTTTGTACTTCGTGACGATGTGCTTGAGGAAATTGTGGAAGATCGCGGCGATAAGCTCTTAAGCGATTTAAAACGGGAGATTTTTGTGGTTTCGGCAGAAAAACCCATTCCAGAGCTCTTTGAAACCTTTATTAAACAACGCGTTCACATTGCATCGGTGGTTGATGATTTTGGAAATACCATTGGCGTTGTTACGATGGAAGATATTATTGAGACGCTCCTGGGCCTTGAGATTATGGACGAAAGTGACAGCATTGAGGACATGCAGTTACAGGCTCGTAAAAATTGGGAACGTCGTGCAAAGCGGATGGGAATTGAGATTAATAGAGATATAGAACTAGAACGGGGCGATGATGAACAGGAGCTATGATGATTATGTTGATACTCCCATAGGGATATTAAAGCTTTCCTTTAATGAAAAGTTTGAATTGGGTTCGGCTATTTTTCCTGAATATGAAATAACGCTTCCAGTAGCCAATGGTTTGGGAAGTGTGAAAAGTCAGCGTGTGAAAAAACAATTCGAGGAATACTTTAACGGCACCCGAAAAACTTTTGATATACCGCTTTCGCCGGAAGGAACCGAATTTCAAAAAAAGGTTTGGACGGAATTGTTGAACATACCCTACGGAGAAACTACCACCTATCAACAAATGGCGAACAAGTTGGGCGACCCAAAAGTAATCCGTGCGGCTGCCTCGGCTAACGGCAAGAACCCGATTTCCATAGTCATTCCCTGCCATCGGGTTATTGGCAGTGATGGTTCGCTCACAGGCTATGCCGGCGGCCTGCACCGAAAGAAATGGTTGTTGGAGCACGAAAGCCCTTCTCCCCAACAATCGCTTTTTTAAGATGAAACGTTTCAAGAATTTCCTCAAGTGGCTTTTTATATTGCTTGTCGCCACGGTACTTGGCCTTTACGTTAGCGGGTATGGCTATATTCTGAAAGGCATTTGGGTGGTCTATCTGCACGGGCACACCACGGCCTATATTGACGATTTTAAATTTTTTGAAACTGAGAAAATCCCTGCGAGCACCCATCCGCAACCTTGGCCGATCCATAAAGATTACAACAGCGTTGAGGCCACCAAAGCCCTTTCTGAAATGAACGACACCTTGGGAACGGTTGCTTTTTTGATTATAAAAAACGACAGCATTTGGTTTGAAAAGTATTTTGACGGCTTCACGAAAAACTCGCAGACCAATTCCTTTTCCATGGCGAAGAGTGTTACTTCTGCTTTGCTGGGAAAGGCAATAAATGATGGATATATAAAAAGCTTAGACCAGCCGGTAGGCGATTTTTATCCGCAGTATGCCGGAACCGGAATGACCGTTGGCGATCTTTCCGCCATGGCTTCGGGGCTAAATTGGGACGAATCGTATTTCAATCCGTTTGGGATGACGGCCCGTGCCTACTACGATGCCGATTTGGCCAAAACTATCTTAAAATTGAAAGTAGTAGATACGCCCGGCGTTCGCTTTAAGTATTTAAGCGGAAATACGGAGCTTCTGGCAATGGTTATCCAAAAAGCAACAAATAAAAAGTTGGCGGATTATTTACACGAAAGTTTTTGGCAACCGCTGGGTTTTGAAAATCCTGCGGTTTGGCAAGTGGATGATGAAGAAAACGGATTGGTAAAAGCCTACTGCTGTATTGGCAGCAACGCAAGGGATTTTGCGCGTTTTGGGAAATTGTATAAAGAGTACGGCAAGTGGAACGGTCAACAAATTTTGGATTCTGCTTTTGTGGCAAAATCCATAACGCCACGTTTTGCCGAAAGTCCGGAATATGGTTATGGGTTTTGGCTGAGCGATTATTTGGAAAAGAAAATTTTTGTAATGCGCGGTATTCTTGGACAATACGTAATCGTGATTCCCGAAGATGATTTAATTATCGTGCGCTTGGGGCACAAACGCGGCAATAAAACCGACTTGCCTTTTAGCAGTGATTTTTATGTTTATGTTGGGGAGGTTTATGAGATGATTGAAAATGGTGGCTCTTAATTCTATTGTTTCATTTTGTATATTTACTTATAATATAATTTACGGCAGATGGATACATCACTATTAAAAGAAGAACTTCATCAATTAATTGAAAAGGGTGACGAAAGTTTCGTAAAAAACTTTTATAAACTGGCTAAGCTATATCTTCAGAAATCTGAAATGGATAAAATGATAATGGATGGCGAGGCGGATATAAAGGCCGGTAGAATATACAGCTCAGAGGAAATGAAGGATTTTATCGATTCTTGGAATTGAACGGAAAACCTACGTATTGGACGCATCGTGCAAAGAGGGATTTGGAAAAAATCTTCCATTTCAATAAAGTATTGTACGGTACCGAAAAAGCAAAAGAGATTTCTTATAGTATTCGAGAAAGGACCTTGCTGCTTGAAAATCCAGAATATGATTTTGAGCGAATAGGGTCCGTGGACGAATCCTTTAACCATTTAAAACACACTTATAGAAAACTAATTGAAGGCTATTGCAAAATAACATATAGGATAGGTAAGAAAAGGATATATATTGTGCGGGTTTTTGATACACGACAGCATCCATCAAAAAATTTATAAAAAATTGAAATTATTTTTGAATCAATAATTTTCCGTAGCTTTAAGCATCTCCCCAGTTTTAAAATTTCAGAATTATGATCAAGCGAATAAACTTGGAGCATATCCTATTCTTGGATATTGAGACCGTGCCACAGTACGAAAATTTTGATGAACTGGACGATAATTCAAAAACACTTTGGGAGCTGAAGAGCCAATACCAAAGGAAGGATGAAATTTCTGCGGAAGACTTTTACGAACGCGCCGGCATTTGGGCGGAGTTTGGAAAAATTGTCTGCATCTCCGTAGGCTATTTGGTGCTAAAAGGCGATGTCCGCAATTTTCGCGTAACCAGTTTTCACGGCGATGAGATTAGCATTTTAAAGGAGTTCAAGGCCTTGCTCGAAATCCATTTCAACAAACCACACCATCTCCTCTGCGCGCACAACGGCAAGGAGTTTGACTTTCCGTACATTGCGCGAAGAATGATTATTAACGGTATCGACATTCCTTTCAAACTAGATCTTTTTGGAAAAAAACCTTGGGAGGTACCGCATTTGGACACTCTAGAACTATGGAAGTTTGGTGACTATAAAACTTTTACTTCCCTAAAATTGATGGCGCACGTTCTGGGCATCCCTTCGCCAAAGGACGATATTGATGGCAGTCAAGTGCGAAGCGTTTATTACGATGAAAAGGATATTGACCGAATAATTACCTATTGCGAAAAAGATGCGGTTACGGTGGCACAGATTTTCCTAAAACTTCGAAATGAGGAAATGTTGCGGGATGACGAAATACTTTCGGTTTAAATTGCTTTTATGAGGCAACATCATTCTGCAAGGTTTTCTGTATAAAATTTAGTAGTTTTACCGGCCACATTCAAATATACTTCTATGACATTTTCAAAATTTATCCCAAAATCATTTTTAATCCCCATGGTAGCGGCATTTCCTCTTTTTATGTCCTGTAAGGATGAGAAGGTAGCAGAACAGGCACCCGCAGCCACCCAAGAGGCAACCCTTGAACAGAAGAAACAAGCTTTGGAGAATGCCGCTCCGGCTTCTACTACTATAAACGCAGCAAGTAACGGCGGTGCGGTTAATCCGCCCCACGGACAGCCCGGCCACGATTGCAAAATTCCAGTGGGCGCTCCCTTGAACGGGGCGGCTGGAGGCACCAACGCTACATCTATGCCAGCGATGAATCAGACCAAGGCTACTCCGGCGGCCATTTCAGGCAATGGCGTAAACCCACCCCACGGACAGCCGGGTCACAGATGTGATATAAAAGTAGGCGATCCTCTTTAAAAAGAATATTTATAAAGTAAACGGCCCGTTTCATTTTTGAAACGGGCCGTTCTATTATCAATATTAATTAACTACTCTTTTATGAAACGTTTCATAAGCTTGTTGTTGTGGGTATTTACTTCAAGCATATAAACCCCACTTTGCAATGATGAAACATCTAAGCTTTCAGTATAAAGGCCTTTGCCAACAACCTGTCCCATAATGTTATAGATTACATAATCCTTTCCATTTGCCTCAACCAAAGAGATGTTAAGGGTATGTTTGGCAGGGTTTGGATAAATGGACATTTCTGAACTGTTGAAGCCTGTACCTCCAGAAATACCTTGGTTCACTGAATTACTGATGATTACGGTATAATCTTCCACTTCACCATACGTAAAAGTTTCACAAGAGGTTGGATTTGCGTTATACTTCATAGAAACGCGCATTCTGGTTGCGCCCGAAAGTGCAGATGTAGGCACTGTAAAACTACCGGAAATTGAAGATGCAGTAGTTCTGGAGCGTGAGTAAACCTGCTCGCCAGCATCATTAAAGTCGCCATCCTGGTTATAGTCAATCCATACGCGGTATGCTTCGCTGTACGTTCTACCGGTCCAGCGTGGAGTTATGGTTATGGTATTGCTGCTTCCTTTGGTTAAGGATGTAGAAATACTTGTGAAATTTCCATAGCCACCATTATTTCCAGAAAGATTATTGATGCTTCCTAATTGGACCCTGTCAATATATTCATCATTTGTATTGTTTCCTTGCGAAGTACAATATGTAACCGTATTTGATAGAGTGGTAACATTTACAGTATTGCTGAAGCCGGAATTGTTGCCAGCCGCATCGTGCGCTCGTACCCTAAAGGAATAAGCGGTAGCAGGGGACAATCCAGTAATGTTTGCTGAAGTGCCTGTAACGCTTCCTAAGTTTGTACTGCCTTGGAAAACATCATAACCCGTTACGCCCACATTGTCTGTTGAAGCATTCCAGGAAAGTGTAAGCGTGGTTTGGGTTATATTTGAAGCCGCTAAACTTGACGGTGCAGTTGGAGCCTGCGTATCCGGCGCTCCTGCTCCTAAGTTGATGGTATAGTCTTCTACTTCACCATAGCTGAAGGTTTCACAGGAAGTTGGAATTCCGTTGTATTTCATCGAAACCCTCATTCTTGTTTCGCCGCCAACAGTTCCTGATGGCACCGTGAATGTTCCGCTATTTGGGGTGTCTTTTGATGCGGCTTTGGACCAGACCAATTCGCCTGCATCGCCAAAATCGTTATCACCATTGTAATCGATCCATACTGCATAGCCTTCATTGTAGGTTGTTCCAGTCCAAGTAGGAGTTACAGTAATGGTATAAGCTGAGCCTTCATTTAAGGTAGTAGAAATACTTGTAAAATCTGAATAAAGTTGTGCGCCCGAAGCATTATTGATGGTGTTCAACTGTACGCGACTTATATATTCATCATTAACATTGTTACCCTGTGAAGCGCAATAGGTACTTCCGCCACCGCCACCGTAAGGAGCGCCAACACCTACAGCATACCAAGCGTTTGTGGTTGCAATTTCCTCTGGGCTACCTGAGCCGTAAAGATCCCTTGCAGCTTGAATAGCGCCATTTCTTGCATCGCTGTACTGTGAGTTTGAATTCAAATAGACAGTTAGGTTCCTGTAGGCAATTGCAGCTGCTTTGTCCATCCCGATTCCGGTAACGTTATAGCTGTTTCCTAAATCGTTAGTGCCGCTTTTACCCACGGATAGAACATAAAACCAAAAATTCTGCACCCCGGAGTTTATGTGTACCCCGCCATTATCGCCTGAGCCGGAATACCAATTGGTTCCCAAATAAGTGTCTGGATCGCCATAGGCATTTGGGTTGCTCATGGAGCGAAGTGCACCACCGCTTCCGCCAGCACCAATGTCATCACCCATTAGCCAATCGTTTGTTCCAGAGGCAAACTTTTCAATTGATTCACCGAAAATGTCTGAAAAAGATTCATTCAAAGCTCCAGATTGGTAGCTATAAACAAGGTTTGCGGAATATTCGGTAACACCGTGTGCAATCTCGTGGCCACAAATATCCAAGGATACCAATGGGCCGTAGTTTACGCCATCACCGTCGCCGTAAGTCATTCGGCTACCGTCCCAAAATGCATTCACATAATTTGAGGAATAGCTAACGTACGATTTTATAATGGCTCCCGCATTGTTGTAGGAGTTTCTTCCATGCTTTTGGCTGAAGTATTTGTGGGTACGCTCCGCGCCAAAATGGGCTTGAACACCCGTTGGGTTCGATGTAAAATTTGTTGAAGAGCTGGTAACATCCACGGCGCTGTTATAGTTGGTACTATTGTTCAGGTCAAAGGTCTGTATTCCGCTGCCATCTGCTGTTTGGCGCAAACGGTATGGGCCAGAGGCATTATCGGCCGTAAAGGACACCGTGCCGTTATAAAGGCTGGTTCCCGTTGCTGGCACATTGGCATGGTGAATACGCTTGTTTTCAAAAATGAATTGTCCCGTTTTCGCATCAATATAAACATCTGCTCTGTAAAGCGGAGCCGTAGCATAAATATCAAACTTATAGGCTAGGCGGTTGGTTTCAGAAATATTCTTCATTGCAGGGAAAACCACCAATTCACCCGAAGGCTTTTGATAATCTGCCAAAGCTGCTTCCGAAGTATTTTGCCACATATATTTTGTGGCGCCTACGTGTGCCATAGCATTGTTCAAAGCCTGGGAATTGCTTACGGATGGGGTTACATTAAAATCTTCAGCAATGGGGGAATAGGAAGAATTTAAAGTTTGTACCGTTCCATTTTTACTGCTCAGGGTGGCAGTTGCAAATTCTACTTTTACACCTTTAAAATACTGCTGCATTTTTTGATGTGTAAAACCTAGGGGATCTTGTTCTTGTTTTAGCGTAGTGAAGGAAGTTTGTGGGGATGGATTTAAAACTTCCTTGAAAATTTGGGAGGAGTTTTGAAGCGAATAGGATTGCGAGGCATCAAAAACTACTAGACTTGGTGGTTCTTTTACGTTTCTCTTTTCATCTTTTTTGTCTTGGGCAGAAACCACCCCGGAAAACGCAAAGATGATCAACGAAAATAGAAAAACGATTTTGTTAATTTTTTTCATAATAAATAAGATTTAGTGAATAAATAGGTTTGATGTTTTGTTAAAAAACTATTAAAAGAACGATAATTTTAGATAAGATGAAATTTTATTCGATGAACGGCAGTTAAAGTTTTAATATTCCCTTTTATCCTATCTTTGGAATTATGAATGGAAAACCATTGTTATCGGTTAAGGAACTATCAGTTTCCTTTGGAAATAGGAAACAGCTTGTTGAAGTTTTACACCAAATTTCTTTTGATGTTTTCGAAAATGAAATAGTGGGAATAGTGGGTGAATCTGGTTCGGGTAAGTCGGTCACTTCACTTTCCATTATGGGTCTATTGCCAAAAAAGCAAGCAAATCTTTCCGGGAATATTTTTTTTGGAGAAAAAGAGCTATTAAAAGTCACCGAAAAAGAATTTCGAAGTATAAGAGGAAAGGAAATAGCAATGATTTTTCAGGAGCCTATGAGCGCGCTCAATCCTTCGCTGAAATGTGGCTTTCAGGTTGCAGAGATTCTCCGGCTTCATTTAAAGATGAACGCTTCCGAAGCAAAAAAGGAAACCATATCACTATTTGAAAAGGTAAAGCTGCCAAGACCTAACGATATTTACAACAGTTATCCGCACCAAATAAGCGGCGGGCAAATGCAGCGGGTGATGATTGCCATGGCCATTGCCTGTAAACCAAAACTGCTCATTGCCGACGAACCCACCACAGCGCTGGACGTAACCGTGCAAAAGGAAATCCTCTCACTTTTGAAATCCATTCAGCAGGAAACAAAAATGGCGATGATTTTTATCTCGCACGATTTGAGTTTGGTTTCTGAAATTGCCGATAGGGTGGTGGTTATGTATAGAGGCGATATTGTTGAAAACGCAACTACCGATGAAATTTTCAAACACCCAAAAGCGGAATATACCAAAGCGCTTTTGGCGTCACGACCGTCGCTAAGTGTTCGTTTGGCAAAATTGCCCACCATTGCCTCCATTGCCGATAAAAGCTTTGTCCCGCGGGAAGTGAAGGCTACCGAACGCGCAAAGAGACACAAACAGATTTATACCAAAGTGCCTATTTTGGAAATTTCCAATTTGGAAAAATACTATTTCAGCAATGTTGGAATCTTTGCAAAGCCCGAAATAGTAAAAGCCGTGGACAACGTTAGTTTTTCGGTTTTTGAAGGAGAAACTTTGGGGCTCGTGGGCGAATCGGGTTGCGGAAAATCTACTTTGGGAAAAACCATTCTTCGGCTTGAAAAGGCAACTTCAGGAAGCATAAAATATAGGGGAAAGGAACTTACAAGGCTTTCAAAAGTTGAAATCAGAAATCTTCGGAAGGAGATACAGATTATTTTTCAAGATCCCTATTCATCCCTCAATCCGCGTTTAATGATAGGCCAGGCACTGATGGAGCCGATGGAGGTCCACGGTTTGGGAAAGACTAAAAAGGAAAGAAAGGATCGGGTGCTAGCCTTGCTTGAAAGAGTGGGATTGGATGAAAGTTATTTTTACCGCTATCCACACGAGCTTTCGGGCGGGCAACGGCAGCGGGTAGGCATTGCTCGCACGATTGTGGTTGAGCCCAAGCTGGTAATTTGTGATGAATCGGTTTCGGCTTTGGACATTTCGGTGCAGGCGCAAGTGTTGAACCTGTTGAATGAATTGAAAAAGGATTTTGGTTTCACCTATATATTTATATCACACGATCTGGCAGTAGTAAAATATATGTCGGACCAGCTTTTGGTAATGAACAAAGGAAAGATAGAGGAATTGGGCGATGCCGATGAAATTTACGAAAATCCGCAGACAGCATATTCAAAAAAACTTATTGAGGCAATCCCGAAGGGAATTTAAAGCGTCTAAAAATTAAGCAATAAAAAACCCGTTCTAACCTCACGAAGAACGGGTTTAATAATTTATCTGTGTTTATGACAGATTTGGGGCATAAACAACCATAAAAAAAGATTAGACCAATAAAAACACTTTCTTAAAAATGAAAAGCACATTTTGTACTAATTCCTTTGTGCCTTTAAATGATCTAATTACTTTTTCCATATGAGGTTAAGTTGGTAAGATTTGGGACTGCTAATATGTGAAGGAATTTTCAATAAAGCGATAAAAAGCATTAATATTCGATGAAGTGCACTAAAATTTAACATATCGAGAGTTTTACACCTTTTTTTATCATAAAAAAACCATGACAGTGCATGGTTTGATATTTTAAAATTTGAAAATGATGTTAAAATTTCATCTCTGCAATTTCTCCGTTTATTATTAAATCGCCCTCGGTGGCTTGCTGGATTTCTTCTATGGAAACTCCCGGAGCGCGTTCAAGTAAATGGAATTTTCCATCCTTGATTTCAAGTACAGCAAGATTTGTAACTATTTTTTTTACACAATTTACACCGGTAAGCGGCAAACTACACTCTTTTAGTAATTTTGATTCGCCGTCGCGGTTGGTGTGCATCATTGCTACGATAATATTCTCAGCCGAAGCTACGAGGTCCATGGCGCCGCCCATTCCCTTTACCATTTTACCGGGAATTTTCCAGTTGGCAATATCGCCGTTTTGTGAAACTTCCATTGCCCCAAGTATTGTTAAATCTACATGTTGCCCACGAATCATTCCAAAACTCATCGCCGAATCAAAAAAAGAAGCGCCGGGCAAGGCTGTGATAGTTTGTTTGCCAGCGTTTATTAAATCTGGGTCTTCTTCACCTTCATACGGAAAAGGGCCCATGCCGAGGATTCCGTTCTCGCTTTGGAATTCCACGCTTATGTCGTCGCGCACAAAGTTTGCAACCAGCGTAGGGATGCCGATTCCCAGATTAACGTAGTAACCGTCCTTTACTTCTTTCGCTATTCTTTGCGCTATTTGTTCTTTAGTTAAGGCCATTAGTTTCTTTTTCTAACTGTTAGTTGCTCAATTCGCTTTTCGTATTTTTCCCCTTGAAATATCCGTTGGACAAAAATTCCCGGGATATGGATTTGGTTGGGGTCCAATTCCCCAGCGGGAACCAATTCTTCCACCTCGGCAACGGTTATTTTTCCAGCACCGCACATGGCTGGGTTGAAATTTCTTGCGGTTCCCTTAAAGATGAGGTTGCCGGCTTCATCGCCCTTCCAAGCTTTTACAAAGGAAAAATCTGCCTCAAAGGCCTTTTCCATCACATACATTTTTCCGTGGAATTCACGGGTTTCCTTTCCTTCGGCCACTTCGGTTCCATAACCTGCGGGCGTGAAAAAGGCAGGAATACCACTTCGGGCGGCTTCACAGCGTTGTGCCAAAGTGCCCTGTGGAATGAGTTCAACTTCCATTTCGCCACTGAGCATTTGGCGCTCAAACTCGGCATTTTCTCCTACATACGAAGAAATCATTTTTTTTATTTGATGTTTTTTCAGAAGAAGACCAAGCCCAAAATCATCCACTCCAGCATTGTTTGAAATACAGGTAACGTTCTGAACATTTCGCCTTACCAATTCTGAAATAATATTTTCTGGGATGCCACAGAGACCAAAGCCGCCGAGCATAAAAGTCATTCCGTCTTCAATGCCTTCACAGGCTTCGCGAACGTTTGCAACTGTCTTTTTTATCATTTTTGAAATTTTCTGAAAATTACGAAATTTCAACCTATAAAAAAACCCCACGGCGCTTCAAAACGCGTGAGGTTTTTTATAATTATAAAAGGAACATTCTTTAAAAATCGAATTCATCCGGAATTTCCTCGACATCTGAATTGCCTTCGCGCCATTTGGAGCAATCGGTCTCGATGGAAAGATTTGCAGGTCGTTTGAAGTTGCCGGTGGAAACATCCAGATCCTCATCGGCATAGCAACTTTTCATATACATAGCCCAAATGGGCAATGCCATGGTGGCACCCTGCCCGTAGGCCGTGGAACCGAAGTGTATGGCGCGATCGTCGCCGCCTACCCAAACGCCCGTTACCAGGTTTGGCACCATTCCCATAAACCAGCCATCGCTGTTGTTTTGTGTGGTTCCTGTTTTACCGGCAATCGGATTTTTGAAATCGTACGGATATCCCGTAACAGCTTTTTTATAGATTGGCGAATTAACTGCCCAGGTGCCCCTTAGGCGCGCCCCAGAACCGGATTGTGTTACCCCTTCCATCAAACTTACGGTAACGTAAGCGGTTTCGTTGCTGATTACGTCTTTGGTTTTGGGAACGTTTTGGTAAAGCACGGTTCCATTTTTATCTTCGATCCGCTGAATGAGTATAGGTTCCACATAAACGCCTTCATTTGCAAAGGTGCTGTAGGCGCCCACCATTTCATAAACGGAAACATCTGGGGTTCCCAGCGCTATGGAAGGTACGGCTGGCATATTCTCGGTATCCACGCCCATTTTCGCCACCAAATCTATAACGGGTTCTGGGCCCACGCGATCAATCAATCGCGCGGTTATGGTGTTTATGGAGTTTGCCAGGGCATATTTAAGAGTAACCATGCCACCGTAGCTGTTTCCTGCATTTTTTGGCGCCCACGGCTTCAATAAATTGTGTTTGCCCGCGGGAATGGTGTACATGGTGTTGGGCAAGGTATCGCAGGGCGACATGTGCATTTGGTCTATGGCCGTAGCGTACACGAATGGTTTAAAGGTTGAACCTATTTGGCGTCTTCCTTTCTTTACCATATCATATTTATAATGTTTGTAATCTATGCCTCCAACCCACGCTTTTACCTCCCCGGTCTGTGGGGTCACGGACATCATGGCGGCCTGTAAAAATGATTTGTGGTACCGAATGGAATCCAGCGGGGTCATTACGGTATCAATATCGCCTTTCCAAGAAAAAACCCGCATGGGCACTTTCTTCTTAAAGCTTTCTATGATTTCTTCCTCATCCTTGCCTTGCTTGGCCATTTCGCGCCAACGGTCGCTTTTCCGCATGGCGGAATTTAAAATGCTTTCGGTTTCCTTTTCTGTAATATCGCGGAACGGAGCTGTTTTGTTCTTTTCGTTCTGCTCGTCAAAAGCCTTTTGAAGGTGGGCCATATGCTTTCTTACGGCCTCCTCGGCATATTCCTGCATCTTGCTGTCTATGGTTACATATACCTTTAGGCCATCTTGGTAAATATTGTATTTGCTGCCGTCAGCCTTTGGATGTTCCTGAATCCAATCTTCCATAAAATGACGGGCATATTCACGGAAATAGGTCGCGCTTCCTTCGTCATGGCCCTGTGGTGTGAATTTTAAGCCCAAGGGAAGCGCCTGTAATGAATCCATTACCTTTTCCGAAATAAAATCATATTTCTCCATTTGTGCCAAGACCACGTTTCGTCTTTCGCGCACCAATTCCGGTCTGCGGTTTGGATTGAAGAGCGAGGAATTTTTGAACATGCCCACCAGCATTGCCGCTTCCGCAGTGCTCAATTGCGACGGTGGTTTGTCGAAATAAATGTTTGCGGCGCTCTCGATGCCTACGGCCTGGTTTAAAAAGTCGTACTCGTTGAAGTACATCGTGATAATTTCCTCTTTGGTATAGCGCCGTTCCAAACGAGTGGCAATTATCCACTCCTTTACTTTTTGAACAACTCTTTCCAGTTTATTAGAGGCTCTTTGATCTGTAAAAAATAATTTGGCCAACTGCTGTGTAATGGTACTGGCACCGCCGCGCGTGCCCAAAAAGGCAACGGCCCTTATGGTTCCCCTGCCATCGATGCCGGAGTGGTCGTAAAAGCGCACATCTTCGGTAGCGATGAGAGCATTTACCAAATGATCGGGCAACGTATCGAATGGAACGGGGGTTCGGTTTTCTTTGTAAAATTTTCCAATGGTTTTGCCATCGGAAGAAATAATCTCGGTTGCCAAGTTTTTTTCAGGATTTTCAAGACTGGTCTCATCGGGAAGACTTCCGAATACACCCCAGGAAGCCAAAAGGAAAAATAAAATTATAAATAGAACGAAGCCTGCAAATAGCTTCCAAAATGTTCTGATGTGATGGCTCACATCAGCTTTGTTTTTCTTTTTCGGGGATGTCTTTTTCTTAGTTGCCATATTGTTTTTACTGTTTGGAGGCTTCTTCAATACTGAAACCTACATCTGTAATGCCTTCGAGTTTTGTAACGCCCTCCACATCGCCATTATTGCGCATAGCTTGGGCTATATCAACGGTATAAATGCCGTCCTCAAAAAACTGGACATTTTCCTTATACCAAAGTTTGTTTTCCTTTATGTTGCCTATGCCCTGGCCCATCCACGAACCATCGGGTTGAGCCATTCTGTATTCCAAAGTGTCCGTGACGGTTTTTCCGTGGGGAAAGGTCATATTTACAATTAAGAAAAGGTTGTTGTATCTATACTCGTTTGTGTTGCGAATGTTCAAAAATAGATTGTATTTTTTGAGCGAATCGAGTTGGGGAAGCTTAAACTGCACCACTTCATCTGCACCCCAATGGCCATCCATAGCCTGTGATTCACTAAATACGGTGTTTGACTCGCAGGAAACGAGCATGACCACCGTCAAAAAAAGTGCCATTAATCTATTCATTTTTCATCGGCTTCGGATTTCTGGGCTTGTTGCTGGGTTTGTTACCGGTTCTTTTGGGTGCCTTGTTTCGAGGCTTATTTTTTTGGGCGGTTCCGGCAGTGGCTTCGGCTTTTCCACGATTTTTATTGCGGCTTTTCTTTCGTCGTTTTTTACCTTTTTGCTTTGGTTGGTCAAAACGGGTCAAACTATCCTGGCCCACCACATTGCTGAAAGGTTCTTTCTCTGCCTTGGGGCTTTCGATAATAAATTCCTCCAGCGCCAAGGGCTTCTTGCCTTTTTTGTTGAGTTCTATTATTTCATTGGCCTTTTCAGCCGTAAGCTCATGCCAATTTGCAAATTCATTTTCATAGGCATACCAGAGCAGTCCCTTAAAAATATCTATCTTTTGGCAAGTGGCATTTCCTTTTTCGGTTTGAAGTTTGGTTTCGGTATTTGGAAATGATTCCAAGGCTTCCAAATAGGTATCCAGCTCATAATTCAAGCAGCATTTCAACTTTCCACATTGCCCGGCAAGTTTTTGTGGATTCAAGGAAAGTTGTTGATAGCGCGCCGCGGAAGTATTCACCGACCGGAAATCCGTCAACCAAGTAGAACAACAAAGTTCGCGGCCGCAACTGCCAATACCGCCCAAACGCGCGGCTTCCTGGCGGAAACCAACTTGTTTCATTTCAATACGGGTATTGAAGGTGCGGGCAAATTCCTTTATCAATTCGCGGAAATCGACCCGTTCTTCGGCGGTATAATAAAAAATGACCTTAGAAGCATCGCCTTGAAATTCCACATCGCTTATTTTCATCTGCAATCCGTGGCGGATAGCAATTTCGCGCGAACGCTTTTGTACATCGGCCTCTTTATTGCGCACGCCTTGCCAAATGTCTATGTCTTTTTGTGAAGCCTTGCGGTAAATTTTCGGCAGGGCTTCCACCTTTACTGGAACTTTCTTCTTTTTCATTTGTACGCGCACCAGTTCACCAGTAAGGGTAATAATGCCAATGTCGTGGCCCGGCGAAGCTTCGGTGGCAACCACATCGCCAATACTTAATGTAAGGTTTTCTGGATTTTGGAAGAATTCCTTTCTTCCGTTTTTAAAGCGCACTTCCACCGCATTGAAGGGTTCCATGTCGGCGGGAAGTTGCATATTTGAAAGCCAGTCAAACACCGTCAGTTTATTGCAGCCATCGGTTCCGCAAGTACCATTGTTCTTGCATCCCTTTGGCTGTCCGTTGGCGCCCGTGGCACAGCTGGTACAGCCCATATTTTTTATATATAAAGCCCTTTTTCTAAGCGAATAGGGACGAAAATTAAACAAATTATTTAATCAGTAAAGATACCAATAATATTTTCGATTTAGGATTGACGATTTTAGATTTTTGAAGTCCTCTCCGAACCCCTCTAAATGAGGGGCCAATAAAAATTGAATATTACCCCCTTGGAGGCAAGGGGGGCTAATTACTATTTTTTAAACTTCAACTTCTCCGAACGTCCTTTTTTAAAAATCTTATTACTGTTCGGGATGCCCTGGCGCAGGCGTTTCTGCTCTTCGTAGGGCAAGTGGATTATCTCGACACATTCTTCGGAACAACAGTTTTCCATTGCCACGGCACATTTCTCACATTGAATAAAAAGCAAGTGGCAGGCCTCGTTGGCGCAATTGGTATGCGTGTCGCAGGGTTCACCGCATTGGTGGCAGTTTGAAATTACATCATCTGTAATGCGTTCGCCACGGCGATGGTCAAAAACGAAATTTTTTCCGATGAATTTATTTTCCAAACCTAAATTTTCCACTTGGCGCGCGTATTCAATAATACCGCCATCCAGCTGGAACACATTCTTAAAACCTTTGTGTTTGTAGTAGGCGCTGGCCTTTTCACAACGTATGCCGCCCGTGCAGTACATCACCAGTTTTTTGTCTTCTTTGTGGTCTTTTAAATCTGCCTCGATTATATCCAATGAATCGCGAAACGTATCAACATCGGGCGTAACGGCGTTTTTGAAATGGCCAATTTCGCTTTCGTAATGGTTGCGCATATCTACCAAAACCACATCGGGATCTTCAATCAGTTCATTGAATTTTTGCGCATCCACGTGGATTCCCTTATTGGTAACGTCGAAGGTTTCGTCATTCAAGCCATCGGCAACAATCTTGTCGCGCACTTTTACTTTCAGTTTTAGAAATGACTTCAAATCTTGCTCAATGGCAATGTTCAAACGCACATCTTTCAGAAAATAAATACCGTCCAGGAATTCCTTAAATTCCTTAAAACGCTTCGCCGGAACGGAAAGCTGGGCGTTTATGCCTTCGTGGGCTACGTAAATTCGGCCCAAAACGTCCTGCTCGTGCCAGGCAACAAAAAGATGGTTACGGAAAAGATGCGGATTGCCAATTTTGGCGTACTGATAAAAAGAAAGGGTAAGCCGTTCCTCGCCGGCCTGTTCCAATAATGCTTCCCTCTCTTTTGCACTTAATTTATTGTACAGTTGCATGCTATACTTTTTTTTAGGTGAAAAGAATTGATTTTTATAAGGGTACAAAAATACAGGTTTTAAGGAAATAGGGGAGATTAAAATCTTTTTAATAGCTAATTAGCGCCAGCCAGCAATCCTACGATCAGCTCATCCAGCACTTTGAAGGCCTAATAGCTGTCCTGGCATCAGAACCAAGCTACGCCCCAAACGAAACAGAACTGCAAATTACCAGCCTACAGGCAAAGGCACAGGACCTAAAGGACAAAAACAACCAAGTGGCCACCGCTTACACCGCCGTAAGCAACGCCCGTCTGGAAAGAAATAGAATCCTCTATCAAGAAAATACAGGCCTGGTAGATACCGCCCTAGGTGTAAAAAAATACATCAAGTCCGTGTACGGAGCCGCCAGCCCAGAGTACAATCAAATAAAAGGCATAAAATTTAAAAACTACAAAGATTGAAAACCTAACACCTCGTGCCGCATAAAGCACAACACGTTCAGCAATAGGTAGTATGCTTAATCAGCAAGGTTCCGCTTTTTAGCTACACGCTACCACTTTTATACATATGGCTTCCGCTTTAACAAGTATAGCTATCACTTTAACAAATATGCTCCCCGCTTTTTATATAATGGCGTTCGCAACAACAAATTTTGCGTTCGCCATTTATATTCTTGCTTCCGCATTAACAAATAGCTGCTTGGCTTTAACACTTCTCGCGTTGGCTTTAACAAATAGCTGCTTGGCTTTAACACTTCTCGCGTTGGCTTTAACAAATAGCTGCTTGGCTTTAACACTTCTCGCGTTGGCTTTAACAAATATTGTATCCGCTTTCATAATAGTACCTTCCGCTCTCAAGAAAGTCTTGGTTCTTTCAGCAAACTTTGCTGCGCTTGTCGTAATAAGCGGCGTTGATTCTTTTTTGTTAACAAAAATCGTTTCTCCCTAGATTTTACTTTTGCCCCAAGCACAAAGAAATAGTATCTTAGCTAATTAAAAATTCCATCATAAAACATACTGAATATGAGCACCGAAAAAGACGCAAAACTAAAAGCACTAAAGCTTACTCTCGATAAACTTGACAAAACCTACGGCAAGGGAACCGTAATGAAAATGGGCGATAGCGCCGTGGAGGATGTGGACGTAATCCCAACAGGTTCACTCGGCTTGGATGTGGCCCTGGGCGTAGGCGGTTATCCGCGCGGGAGGGTAATAGAAATCTACGGTCCCGAATCCTCCGGTAAAACAACCTTGACGCTCCATGCAATGGCAGAGGCCCAGAAAAAAGGAGGGATTGCCGCATTTATTGATGCAGAGCACGCCTTCGACCGCGGTTATGCCGAAAAGCTCGGCGTAGATATTGAAAACCTGATCATTTCGCAACCCGATAATGGCGAGCAGGCTTTGGAAATCGCAGACAATCTAATCCGAAGTGGAGCCATAGACATTGTGGTTATTGACTCCGTAGCCGCCTTGACGCCGAAAAGCGAAATAGAGGGCGAAATGGGCGACAGCAAAATGGGGCTCCATGCCCGATTGATGAGCCAAGCTTTGCGAAAACTTACGGGCTCCATCAGCAAAACGAAATGTACGGTAATCTTCATTAACCAATTGCGCGAAAAGATAGGCGTAATGTTCGGCAACCCAGAAACTACAACTGGCGGTAACGCTTTAAAATTTTATGCGTCCGTACGTTTGGACATTCGCCGTTCCACACAGATTAAGGATACCGACAGCAACGCTACAGGTAACAAAACCCGCGTAAAAGTGGTAAAAAACAAAGTAGCGCCACCCTTCAAACAAGCAGAGTTTGACATTATGTATGGCGAAGGAATCTCCAAAGTGGGTGAAATAATTGACCTGGGCGTTGATTTCGAAATCATCAAAAAGGCGGGCTCTTGGTTCAGTTATGACGATACCAAACTTGGGCAAGGGCGCGATGCCGTTAAAAATCTACTTCTGGACAATCCAGAACTGATGGACGAGCTGGAAAAGAAAATCAAAGATGCCATTGCGGCCATAAGCCAATAAAATTTCAGCAAAGTACGCAACCCTTTTGATACACTGGTATCTACACAATGTAGGAACCTTGATTATTACGGTTGCCCTCTGAAGAAAGAGGTATTTACAACGGAACGATAACTCACGGTACCGCATTTGACATTAGACGAGCTCATAATACAATGCAAAAAGCAGGATGCAACGGCGCAGGGCGAATTGTACAAGCAGTACAACAGAATCCTTTTTGCCATTTGTCTTCGCTATTCGCCTAACTATTCCGAAGCTGAAGACAATTTGCAGGATGCTTTTATCACCATTTTTAAAAAAATTGAGCAATATAACGCCAAAGGTTCTTTTGAAGGCTGGATGAAACGGGTAACCGTAAACACCGTGCTTCAAAAATACCGAAAGCAGCGAACCTTTGAAATTGTTGACGAAGGCCAGATCGAAGATGAAGCTGAGGTAGAAATTGAAAGCGAGGAAATTCCCTTGGACTTCCTGCTGAAAATAGTACAGGAACTGCCCGATAGGTACCGATTGGTTTTCAGTATGTACGTGATGGACGGCTATCAGCACAAAGAGATAGCGGAAATGTTAGGAATCAGCGATGGCACGTCTAAATCAAACCTGGCACGCGCCAGAATGATATTGAAAAATAAAATTGAAGACTATAATGCCAATAAACTATAACACTTAAGGTATTATATGAATTGTTTAGATTGAAAATGTAATCCCCCGCTCTTGGGTGGGGGTTTTACAAAAAAAGATTCCCGCCAGAGTTTATCTTGAGCGGAACCAATAATGAAAGAAAAGAAAAACATAGACAACATTTTTAACGAAGGTTTCAAAAACTTTGAGGCCACTCCTTCGCCACGCGTTTGGGAAAAGATCCAAGCCGAGCTTAAAAAGGAGAAGAAGGAGCGCAAGGTTATCCCGCTGTGGGTTAAACTTGGGGGTGTTGCCGCGTTGCTCGCGCTTTTGTTGACCGTTGGCAATTCGCTTTTCAATTCTTCGGAAATAGCAACGCCTGCGATTACGGAGGAAAAGGTGATTAAGACCGAAAAGGAACTACAGCAAAATGCTTCTGAAATAGAAAAAGATGCAAACAAAACACAAGTAGCTTCTGAGGACAATCCACTTCAAAATGAATCGTTGGAAAGCGAGAAGGTTTCCCATAAAAATGCTTCGGAAACTAAATCCCAAACAAAGGCTTCCAATAATATTTTCAAAAGCGCTTCTGAGAGAAACGGGGAAGCCGTAGTCGCTGCAAGCAATTCTGAAAAAAGAAATTCAAACACGGCTCAAGATTCCAAAGAAAATCTGGTAGAGAAGCAGATTTCTAAGAATGATTTAAATGAAGGGATAGCCGTTTTAAAAAATAGTTCTGAAAAAACAAACACGGAAAATAAAGAAATAGCTACCGAAAAGGGTATCAAAAAAGATGAAGCTATTTTCAACAACAAGAAAGAAGGCGTTGCGGTAAACGAAAATTCCGAAGTGAAAAAAATAGGAGAAAGCGTTGTAAAAACCGAGGAGGAAATGGCGGAAGCCTCCAAAAACAAAAAATCCATTTTTGACGCTATTGCCGAAAAAGATGAAGAAATAGTTCCCGAAAAGAAAAAGAAAGAAAAGCCGGAACAGCGCTGGAGTGTTGCCCCAAACGTTGCTCCCGTGTATTATAGCAGTCTTGGAAATGGGTCTTCCATTGACCCAAATTTTGCGGATAATCCACAGAGTGGAGACGTAAATATGAGCTATGGAGTGCAAGTGAGCTATGCGCTGAGCAACCGTTTAAGTGTTCGTGCCGGCGTTAACAATGTAGATTTAAGTTACAGTACGAGTGGCATTGAAGTAGGCACTGGCCCCGTTGCTGCGGCCTTACGTTCTGTTGACTATGGAAGTAGAGAAATCGTAGTTACTGCCGTAGATAAAGGTGCTTTGAGCAATGCAGCCCCATCCAATGGTTTTGGAGATATCATGCCGAAATCCTTACAGGGCGACGCCAGATTGGTACAGAACATAAATTATTATGAAGTGCCCGTAGAGTTGAAATACGCAGTAGTAAACAGTAGGTTTGGCGTAAATATTATTGGAGGTCTCAGTACGTTGTTTTTAGGTAATGATGAAATTTCTGTGAAGGCAGATAATTTCAATACTGTTCTGGGAGAAGCGAATAATCTTTCAAGCGTGAGTTTTTCAACTAACGTAGGGCTGGGAGTGGACTATAAACTGTCCAAAAAATTTACGTTTAATATTGAGCCCATGTTTAAATACCAGCTCAACCCTTATACCGATTCATCTGTAAACTTTAAGCCATATTATTTAGGTGTTTACAGCGGATTGAGTTTCAAGTTTTAGGTTAGTTTTTAGTTGAATGTGTTTGATATACTTCAAACAAAATGATTGCAAAAGACCGTCCTCCGCCATAGGACGGTTTTTTTATTCTTTCTTAATTTTGGATTAAGAACCTTATGGGACTTAATTGAAAGGGATTTTCCTGACCGCTAGAACAGAATTAAGAATATACTTCAAACCGTCGGCGCCAATAATTCCCCCAAAATAACATCCCGCGTTTTCTGTTTCAACTCCTTTCTATTTTCCAAAGTCAAGTTTTCGGTGGGGATAAGGTTGTGTACTTTTACGCGCATCTTGCCCGGCCCACCTTTAAAAAAGGAATACGGAAACCGCTTTTTGTTGTCGTGAAAAGTCATCGGCGCAATGGGAATTTGGTGCTCAATGGAAAGCCGAAAGGCGCCATCCTTAAATTCATCCAACAAAAGCGAGAGGTCTTCCGGCACGCCGCCTTCGGGAAAAATGCAGACGCTTAAACCCTCGTTCAATCTAATTTCCGCTCTGCGAAATGCTTCCACGCGACTTTTAGTATTGCCGCGATCCACCAAAATACAGGTGCGTTTATAGATGTATCCAAAAAGAGGAATCTTTGCCAATTCTTTTTTCCCAACAAACACAAACGGATTTTTTGTGGCGTAAAACATCAGCATAATATCGGTCATTGAAGTGTGGTTCGCCACAAACATATAGCTTTTGCCTTTTTTATAATTTACCTCCCTTTTGATGACGGGATAGCAGCCAATGCCATAAATTATAAAAGCCGACCAAGTGCGGGCCACTTTAAAGAAAAAGGGATACCAGGAATTTTTCAGAATGCTTATTACCAAGAACGGAAAGAGCAGGATAGTGGCCAGAGCGACTATCAAATAAAACCAAATGCGGTAAAGCGCCGCAAAAATTTGTTGAATTAGCTTCATGGAGCTCCAAAAGTACTAATTTGAACGATGCGAATAAATCAAAAAAAGTACCTTTGGTGAAATTTTTTAAGTTTAATTAAAAGGATTCCCGCCTGCGCGGGAAATGATATGTCAAGAATACTTACAGGAATACAAAGCACCGGCACGCCACACCTCGGAAATCTCCTGGGCGCGATCGTTCCGGCCATTGAGATGGCAAACGACCCGAAGAACGACTCCTTTCTCTTTATTGCCGATATGCACTCGTTAACACAGATAAAAAATGCCGAACTCCTTCGCGCAAATACCTATAGTGTAGCCGCAACTTGGCTGGCGTTCGGGTTGGATATAGAGCGCGTGGTATTTTACCGCCAGAGCGATGTGCCACAGACCGCAGAGCTATCGTGGTATTTAAGCTGCTTTTTTCCTTTCCAGAGATTGACGTTGGCACATTCCTTTAAGGACAAGGCTGACCGTTTGGAAGATGTAAATGCCGGACTTTTCACCTATCCCATGCTTATGGCGGCAGATATTCTTTTGTACGATGCCGAAATAGTTCCCGTGGGGAAGGACCAAATGCAGCACATTGAAATAACGCGCGATGTAGCGTCCCGTTTTCATGCGCAAATGGGCGAGACTTTTGTGATGCCCGTTGGCAAGGTTCAGGAAGAAACAATGTATATTCCGGGCACGGATGGTACCAAGATGAGCAAATCCAAAGGAAATTATATCAACATATTTTTGGATGATAAAAAACTTCGGAAGCAGATAATGGGTATTGAAACCGACAGTACGCCGATGGAGGCGCCGAAAAATCCTGATACCTGCAATGTTTTTGCACTTTACAAAATTCTCGGCACAAAAGAAGAAGTTGCGCAAATGCGAAAAAACTACGAAGCGGGCAATTACGGCTATGGCCACGCAAAACAGGCTTTGTTTGAACTGATAACCGGCAAATTTTCTGAAGAACGAACGCGTTATCATTATTTTATGGAGAATCTCGCCGAGATTGATGCCGCCTTGGCTACCGGTGCCGAAAAGGCTCGGAAAGTTGCCGATACGGTTTTAAAAAGGGTTCGCGAGAAAGTGGGGTATTAACTTTGGCGTCGTCTAACTATCGATAATAGTATAAGTTTTAAACCAACTGAAACAACTTCCCCGGCAAGGGGCGTACCACGCCTTTAATTTCCATATTCATCAACACACTTGCGGCTTTGTAGGCCGGGAGGTTGCACTCCAGGGCAATGATGTCCAATAGCTCTTTTTCCTTTTCCTTGAGAAAACGAAAAACTGCTTTTTCATCTTCATCCAATTCCACAAAAAGTTGGGTCTGTTTGGGTTTTTGGTTTTTTTCCAGTTCCCAGCCCAGCATATAGATTATATCGGCAGCACTGGTGAGCAAATGGGCTTTTTGCTGTTTTATCAAATTATTGCAACCGCGGCTTTGGTTATCGTTAGCTCTTCCGGGAACGGCAAAAACTTCCCTGTCGTATGAATTTGCGATATCGGCAGTTACCAAACTTCCGCCTTTTTCAGCAGATTCTATTACAATGGTTGCTTCGGAAAGGCCTGCGATTATTCGGTTTCGTTTTAAAAAATTGTTTCGGTCAAAAGTATCGCTGCTCCAAAACTCAGTGATTAATCCGCCATTTTCTTCAATCTGTTGCACGTACTTTTTGTGGGTTTTTGGATATATCTGATTGAGCCCATGGGCCAAACACGCAATATTCTGCAACTTGTTATCGATAGCGGCTTTGTGCGCACAGATGTCCACACCATAGGCCAAACCCGAAACGATTACCGGATTCAACGGCGCTATTTCCTCAATTAAATTTTCACAAAAAGCATAGCCGTAACTCGTTATTTTTCGGGTACCGACGATGCTGATGATTTTCTTTCCCACCAAATCTATATTGCCACGGTGAAAGATATGTATGGGGCCATCCAAACAGTGCTTTAACTTTTCGGGATAGGTTTTATCTTGAAAATAGCTGCACTCTATATTGTTTTCCTCAATAAATTTCAATTCGTCATCGGCCTGTTCCAACTGCTGTTTCAGATTGATTTCCTTTAAACGCACAAGACCGATGCCGTCAATTTTGGCGAGATTGCTTTTTTTCTCTTTGAAAACTGCTTCCGCAGAACCCATTTTCCGCAATAGTTTTTTTGCTGAAATATCACCCAGATTCGGAATTCGCTGCAAGGCAAGCGTATAGCGCAGTTCGGTTTTTGAAAGCATATTTTTGAGAATTACAATCGGGGGAGTTTCTAAAAATACGAAAAATTTGAGTTGTTGATAAATTACCAAAACAAAAAATTGGATTGCCTCCAAAAAACGCTAATTTTGTTAATATGCAACTTACAACCTACATAGCCGACCTGCTCTACCGATACGAATGTGTGATTATTCCTGGTTTTGGGGCGTTTTTGACGCGATACAAATCTGCGCATATTGACGATACTTCCAACACCTTTCATCCACCCTCTAAAATTGTTTCCTTCAACAAACAGTTACAGGCCAACGATGGTCTGTTCGCAAACTATGTGGCTTCGGTGGAAAAATGCAGTTATGAAACGGCGTTGCAACAAATAAGAAATTTTACGGCCCAAATATCAAAAGAGCTTTCTGAAGGAAAAACCGTTACTTTCAAAAATATAGGTGCGTTTTCACTGAACGAAGAAAAATCGCTTCAGTTTGAACCTTTACAGCAACAGAATTTTAGTACTTCGGCCTTTGGACTTTCTTCGTTTGTTTCCCCAAAAATAAGCCGCGAGGTTTATAAGGAAACTGTGGAAGCTTTGGAGGAAAAGGCACCGATACATTTTACGCCCGAAAGAAGGGAAGCCAAGCCGTATCTCAAATACGCTGCTATAGCAGTAATCGCATTATCGGCAATAGGTTTTGGAAGTTTAAAGCTTTATGAAAGCCAAGTTCAAAAATTTAACTATGCGGAAAGGGAAAAGGCTAATTCCCTTGTTGAAAACCAGATACAGGAGGCTACCTTCGTAATTGAAAATCCTTTGCCAGTACTTAGTCTTCAAGTTCCTAAACATGTTGGAATGTACCATATTGTTGCTGGGGCTTATCGTTTGGAAGAAAACGCGGAAAAAAAAGTTTCCCAACTGCGGGAGAAAGGCTATGCTCCCTTAAAAATGGAAGTTAATCGCTACGGACTGCACCAAGTGCTTTATGCGAGCTTTGATAATAAACTGGAAGCGCAGCAAAAGCTTTACGAAATTCAACGGTCTGAAAATGCCGATGCGTGGTTATTGGTACAGGAAATTCGTTAAATTTCAGTCTCCGTTTTAAGTATCAGTCTCAGTCTCAGTTTTCGGTGATGTGGCTGTAAAACTGTTGTCTCTTCCATTCATCCGAGTGAATTAATTTTTGGTTACAGGGTGGTTTTCTTTCCTCTTTTTTCGCTATTCTTTATTCCGAACTTAGGTATCTTTGCCAAAAATTTTCACAGATGCAATCCAAGACACCGCAACAATCCTTGACAATTTATACCGATATGGTCTTGCCCAGCGAGACTAACCCCATTGGCAATATGTTTGGGGGCGAACTGCTGGCGCGCATGGACCGCGCGGCCAGTATTGCTGCACGCCGCCATAGCCGCCGTATTGTTGTTACCGCTTCCGTAAACCACGTGGCGTTCAATAAAATGATTCCTTTGGGAAGTGTGGTTACAGTGGAAGCAAAAGTTTCCAGAGCGTTTAGCAGTTCGATGGAAGTTTATATGGACGTGTTTATCGAAGACCGTGAAAGCGGTGAAAGAAGCCTTTCCAACGAAGCTATTTACACGTTTGTGGCGGTTGATGAGATGGGAAATCCCGTTCGGGTGCCAGAGATAGTTCCAGAAACCGAGCTTGAAATAAAACGTTTTGAGGCGGCGCTTCGCCGTAAACAATTGAGTCTGGTTCTCGCCGGAAAAATGAAGCCCAAAGATGCTACAGAGCTGAAGGCTTTATTTCAATAAAACAATTCTAATTTCATAAACTATTGATTCAGTTGGTTTTTCGTCAAATATTTTTATGTTAAAATGAAATATTTAGACCGAAACTTGATGGGTTTAAAGTAGGTATTAAATATATTTGAAATCCTTTCTTGAAAATTTCATTTGAAATATTCCATAAGGGTGTCCAAAAACCTATTTTAAAATCTGTCGCAATTATGAAAAAAACTACCCTTCTCTCTTTTCGAAATCTCTGTTTTTTGGCAATGGCATTTGTGTTCTCCATGTCGTTCGGCCAAAATTCTACCAGCATCAATTTTCAAGGCGAAACAATTGTAATGCCTGAAAATATTTCAACTTTCCAATGGAGCCAAATGCCCGAATCGGCAAGACTTAATAACGGTTTTGTTGCTTGGGTTCAATTTTATGAAACTCCTTCACAAAACGTACAAAACCTTTTTAAAAGAAATAAGGTGGAATTGTTGGAATATATTCCCCATAAAACCTATTTGGCTTTTTTTCCAAATAACACCAGCGTTAATCTATTACGAAACAACGGGGTGCGCAGTGTGATAGCCGTGCCGGCGAGCGTGAAAATATCAAATGGATTAAAACTTCCTCCCTATGATTCTTACGCTATGGATGGGAACAATATTTTGGTGACACTTCAATTTCATAAAAATGTTTCTGCCGAATACGTAATTCAGCAGTTGGCAGAAAAGCAAATTGCGGTAAAACAACAATATAAAGGATCTAACAATATTGATCTTTCTATACCCAACAACTGTTTGGATGAACTAGCTGGGCAGCCTTTTGTTAAATGGATAGAATTAATTGTGGCACCGTCAGTTCCAGACGATACCCGAGGCCGAAGCTTGCACCGCTCCAGCAATTTGGATACCCAAACTTCTGCCGGAAGAAATTATACAGGATTGGACATAGGCGTATTGTGCCGCGATGATGGCATTGTAGGTCCCCATATAGATTTTCAGGGAAGAATTGATAACTCACAGGCCACAGGTACGGGCGCGAATCATGGTGACGGGGTTTCAGGAATTATGTCGGGCGCCGGAAATATAAACCCCTCGAATCGGGGAATGGCAGCAGGATCATTTTTATATGTGGTAAACTATCAACCCTCATTTCTGGATTCTCCTACCGTTTCGCTTATCAATAGCGGAGACGTACTTATTACAAATTCTTCCTACAGTAATGGTTGCAATGATGGTTATACCACCATAACCCAAACCGTGGATACGCAGGTGCATTCTATGCCAAATCTTCAGCATACCTTTTCCGCAGGAAACTCCAATGGAAGCAATTGTGGTTATGGTGCAGGAGGCCAGTGGGGAAATATAACCGGAGGGCATAAGCAAGGCAAGAATGTTATTGCTACGGCAAATGTGTTTTTTGACGGTTCGTTGGTTAATTCCAGCAGTCGCGGCCCAGCCCATGATGGTAGAATTAAACCCGACATTGCGGCCAATGGTCAAAATCAAATTTCAACAGATGAAAATAATACCTACAGATCTTTTGGCGGTACTTCTGGTGCCTCTCCGGGCATTGCAGGTGTTTCGGCACAGTTATACCAAGCTTATTCAGAGGCCAATGGCAATGTGCTTCCTCCTTCGGCACTCATAAAGGCAACGCTTTTAAATACTGCAAATGATGCTGGAAATGTAGGCCCTGATTACAAATTTGGATGGGGAATTGTGAATGGGCTTCGTGCTGCAAAGCTTATCGAAGACAATCGTTTTCTTTCCGGGGTTATTTCGCAAGGCGGATCAAACAACCATAATATTAGCTTGCCCGCTGGCACCAAACAAGTTCGCTTTATGGTTTATTGGAGTGATAGTCCTGCTGCACCCGGTGCCAATCCGGCCTTGGTAAACGATTTGGACTTGCTGGTTACAGATCCGGCAAGCAATGTTTTGGAGCCCTATATTTTAGACCCAACGCCCAATCCGGTTACACTGAATCTTCCCGCCACAAATGGCCCAGACCACTTGAATAATATGGAACAAGTGGTTATCAATAATCCTGCTGCCGGTAACTATAATGTTAACATTGCTGGGTTTAACGTGCCGATGGGCCCGCAGGAATATTTTGTGGTTTATGAAATTATTTCAGATAACATAACCGTGACCTATCCAAATGCAGGAGAAAGCTTTGTTCCCGGCGAAACGGAATCCATCCATTGGGACGCCGTGGCTGTAAATACCACTTCAAATTTTGTTCTAGAATATTCCACCAATAACGGAAGTAGCTGGAATGCTATCGCAACTGTTCCAAACACAACTACTAATTATGGTTGGGCTGTTCCAAATTCAGTTACAGGAGATGCCTTAATTCGTGTGAGCAATGGTTCGTCACAAGATGTAAGTGATGAAAATTTTTCTATCGCACCGTTGGTTACAAACGTGCAGGTAAGCCAAGTTTGTCCTACCGAAGCAACCTTTTCCTGGAATGCAGTAAGCGGTGCGGAATCGTATGATCTATATATTTTAGGCGATAAGTATATGGAAGTTGCAGGTACTTCAACTACCAATAGCATTACCGTATCCATCCCAAATTCTGCGGACCCAATTTGGTTCGCCGCTTTGGCGAAGAACACAACAGAAGGTTGGGAGGGTAGAAGAAGTATTGCTGTGCTTTATGGAGGCGGTTTGCTGAACTGTACACTTGCTAATGATTTGGCTATTGAAAGCAACAACGAGGCGAGCGATTTCAACTTAATATGTAATCCAGGCCCTGCGACTGTTTCAACAACCATTTGGAATTTTGGAAGTAGTCCCGAAAGTAATTTTGAAGTAACCTATCAATTGGATAGCGGATTGGTGATAAGTGAAACCTATACAGGAACCTTGGCGCCCGGCGAACAAACAATCTTTGATTTTTCAACACCTTTGGATATTACCGCGGCGGGCAACTATACACTAACCGTATCGGTAAACTTGAGCGGTGATGAAAATCCAAATAACAACACCGATATCCTAACCTTTTATGCCGCAACAGATGCCGAGCAACTGGATTATGCGGAACCTTTTGATGTGAACGGGCTTCCACCCGCAGGTTGGAATATTATAAATCCCGACGGTGACGATACGTGGCAGGAAAGATCAAATGTAACAGGAAGTGGTGGGGCACCAACGGTAACAGGCTATATTGACAATTTTTCCTATAATGGTCAGGGCGATGAGGATGTTTTGGAAACCCTTTATATTGACTTAACCTATGCTACTTCAGCTCAACTGGACTTTGATTTGGCGAAAGCGCAGTATTCAACCACCTTTACAGATGCATTTAGAGTTGATGTTTCTATAGATTGTGGGGCTACTTTCACACAAATCTATTATAAGGAAGGCCTTGACCTTTCCACGGTTTCTGGATATATTACCACTTTATGGACTCCCAATTCCGCTTCTGATTGGCGTACCGAAACGGTAGATCTTGCCCCGTACTTGGGAGAGAATGTGCAGTTCCGTTTTGTGAATATTAACGGCTATGGAAACAGTACTTTTATAGATAACATTAATGTTAGCGGCGTTTTGGGAGTTGCCAAAGAAGAATTGAATGGGATAAAAATGTATCCAAATCCGGCCAATAGTGAAGTATTCATCAATTTTAAAAATGTATCGCTGACCGATGCTTCCATCACTTTATTTAATAGTCTGGGGCAAAGGTTACAGTTCATTTCCGAAACAGAAATGGCCGGAAAATCCCAAGCTATCCTGAACGTTTCTGGATTAGCGAGTGGTGTTTACTTTGTGAAGATTAAGATGGGAGAAAACACTTCAACCAAAAAATTGATAGTCCAATAATAATCAAAGAACCAATTGTAGAAAAGGGAGCCGTATTGGACTCCCTTTTTTTACATCCTATAAATCCAGTCTGACGGATTTATTTTGTTGTTATTCTTATAAATGTAGAATTTTAAAACGGTTCTGCCTTCCGTTGGACTTTTGGCAACGGTTCCTATTACCTGCTTGGTAGCAATTTTATCGCCTTTTTTCACCGTCACGGTCGCCAAATTGCTATAAGCGCTCAAATAATCTCCGTGCTGGATGATTACTACTTTATTGGCGCCTTTTATCATTTGTATTGACAGTACTTGCCCTTCAAAGATAGACCGCACGGGGGCGTTGTCCTCAGTGGCTATTTCAACACCGCTGCTACTGGTTGTTACATTGGGAAACTGTGGGTGCTGGTGCGTTCCAAAACTTTTTACGACCATACCTTTTTCCACGGGCCACGGAAGCTTGCCTTTATTGTTCGTAAAGCTTGCGGCAAGAGATTTTTCCTCTGCCGTTAAGGCGAACTCCTCAGTTTTTGCAGGTTTGGTTATAACATTTTTGGTTGAGGTAGATGTAGGGGTAGCCGTGTTTCCTTTGGCTTTTTCTTCGGCAAGCGCCTTTTCCCTCGCTATTCGGTTTGCTTCCTCGATGGCGGCCTTGATCAAGGCGTCTATCTGGCGGTCTATCTCGTCTGCCTGTTTCTGTTTTGCTCTAATCTGTGAGGCAAACTTGCTTTCGTCCTTCTTCAAGGTTGCAACCAGGGCTTGCTGGTTTTTGCGCTCCTCCGTGAGTTGTGTTTTGGCTTTTTCGTTTTCAGCGATGAGCTTTTGTTTGGTTTTTTTCTGGTCGATTAAAGCTGCATTCAATTGTTGTAGCTCTTCGGTCTTTGTCTTTATGCTCTCTCCCTGTTTTTTTCGGAATTTGGCATATTGTTTCATATATTGAATACGCTTGTATGCCTGTAGAAAATTCTGCGAAGACAGTAAAAACATAATCCGGCTCTGTTGGCTTTTGCTTTTGTACGATTTGCGGATCATTTCGGCATAATCTGCCTTCATTACCTTCAGCTCTTCGCGCAGGGCACTGATTTTTTCAATATTGTCATTGATGTTTCGGGTGAGCAGGTTTGCCTGCTGGTTTGTAACCCGAATTAAATTTTCGGTGGCGGAAATGCGCTGGTTGAGGTCCTCCACCTGTGAAAGAACGGATTTCTCCTCTTTTTTTGTTTTGAAAAGAAGCGAATTTATCTGCTTTATTTCTTCCAGAATAGCCTGTCGTTTTTCCTCCAGTTCCTTTTGTTTATCCCCTTGGGCAAAGGCGGAAACTGAGAGTAAACAGATCAATAAAAAAAGATATGTGCGGAAATGCTTCATTTAGTTAAGTTGGATTTCTTCGTAGCCTTGTGGAATTTCAAACGGAAAACTCACGTCTGCATTCAGATCAATTTTTCTGTAATTCATTTCAATTTTTGTCGTTGCGCCTTTTTCCGAAGTGTCTATCGAGATGGTGGACGGAAAATATTGGTCGCCAATTTTTTGGTAATCGCCGTAACGAATGCTCAACAATCTATCAGAATTGGGCTGGGCCAGCGTTTCCATGGCAATCTTGAAATTTTCAGGATTCAAAAACAGCGAATGTATGAAATTTGGGGGCTGCTGCTTGGGTTGGATCTTAAATCTATTCTGAAAAATCTCGGATCGATATTCCGAAGGGTTCAACGTAAAAATAGATTGCCCCAAAAGCATATTCTGCGCCTGCTGGAAGTTTATGGGGGTGCCGATCCAATTCCCCAAAAGTGCAAAATCGCCTTCAAAATAAGTCTTCCCCACGGTTTCATAATAGCTAACACTTGTGGGCGTTATCAAAACCTTTGCAATGGTGATTCCTAAAATAGAAGCTTTTACCCAAATGTTTTTATCCTTTTCCATCCGAAGGCTCACGGTGATGCTCTGCAATTTTTCATCGGTTTCGTAAACCAGTTGTACGCGGCCTGCCAGAGTTTTAAAATCGGGAGCGGCTGCCTTGTGGGCGGCAATAATTTCTTTGGCCGAAGCATTTTCAATATTGGTAATTTTTTTGGCGCCGCCGCAAGAAGCAAGGACTAGGGCCAAAAGAAGGTAAAAGGATTTCAGTTTCATAGTTTTTTAGTTCGGCATTTTGGTTGCTGCGGCTTTATCTGCATACATTTTGGCCTTTTTTGAATCCCCTTTTGTAGTGTACGCCAAGCTTAATTGTTCGTAAAAATCACGTTCCATTTTCGGGTTTTCAAAAACAAAATCCAATCCCGTCTCAAGGCTTTCAATGGCGGCATCACTCTTTTGAAGACCGTTGTTTGCTACGCCGTTCAGCAAATATAAAAGTGCCTGCGCCGGAAAAATTTCCAAACCTTCAGCGCTCAATTTAGCAGCGGCTTCATATTTTTTGAAATCAATTTGGAACAATAATGTATTCTTTAGCAGGTTGTAATTATCCGGGTCTCTTGCTATTCCTTTTTCATAAGCGTTTAAGGCATCCTCATTTTGGTTTTTTGCCGCATAATAATCGCCCAATTTTTCATAAACCCGTCCGTTTTCAACTGAAAATTGGTTTACGATTTCAGCCAAATCTGTTTCGTACTGCGGGTTTTCATTCACATATTGAATAAAATCGCCCAGCACTTTATATTTTGTTTCCTTATCGACTTCTTCCGAAGCAAAAACAATTTTCATGGATTTTATGGCTTCCGAAGCCTTGCCTTCATCCAGATAAAACTTGTAAAGCGCCAAATGCACCAATTCTGATTTTGGATTGTTTTTCAGAAGATTTTTTGCGGCTTCGAAGGCTTTTTCCTTGTTGCCCTGTTCGCTATAAAGAAAGATAAGGTTTAAATATTCCTTCTCGTTTTTAGGATTGTCATCTATTTTTTGTTCCAGGTTTTCAATGGCGCCATCCGTATTGCCGGTAGCGCGGTATATTTGGGCGCGCAGGGCATTGCGGATGTCGCTCTCGCCCCAAATTTGGTCAAGTTCGTCCAATTGTACCAAAGCCTTGTCGTATTGCTGCGTGAGTATATATAGATTGGCCAGATCCTCCTTGTAATCTTCATCAAAAGGTATTAATTTTTGCACCAAGGGGATGGATTTTTCGTATTCCTTTTGCTGGTAATAGAGTTCGTAAAATTGTTCCAAAACATCCAAGCGGTCGCCCTGACTTTTCAATACTTTGTTGAAGTTTGTCTCGGCCTCGGCATATTGTTTTAGATAGGTGTGGTTTTTGCCCATTTCAAAATAGACCACCGCTTTGTTTTCTTCGGTTTTTGCGGCTTTTTCGGCTTTGTTCAGGGCGGCGAGGGCCAGTTCATAGTTTTCTATGCCCTTTTGTTTCAGTGCCTCAAAAAAGCTCTCCTGAAACGCATCGGTCACATTCTCCGGTTCGCCACTTGCGGGAGCTTCGGTTTCTTGGGCACCGAGTTGCTTCGGAATTAATAGTATCCCAAGAAAAAGGTTTATGAATAGAAAAAATTTAAATGTCATTTTTATAACTGATGTTGCTTTTTTCAGTAACCAATTGAAAGGACTTTTGATAACCCATCCTTAATTTTTTCAAGTGTTTCCGAGTCAATTTTTCCAAGTTTGTTGATAATTCGTTTTTCCGAAAGCGAACGTACCTGAAAACAATCTGCGGAAGAAATCTTCTTTAATTTGTTGCTGTTGTTCGGCAAAATTTGAACCATCCAGGGCGCAATTTCGTAATGGTCTTCCCAGTCAGTAATGGGAACGATGACTTTAAGGGGAAGTTTTCCAATGGAATTTTCATTCACAGTGATTGCTGGCCTTGTCTTTTTAAGTTCTGCGCCTATTGTTGGATCGAGATTTATGAGCCAGATTTCACCTTGTTTCATAGAAATTTTCATAATCCAATTCGGTAAAAACGGTTAATTCCCGATCTGTTTCATAATCTGGACCAAGTTTTTCAGCAGCCATCAACATGCTTTTTTCAAAATTGCTTTTGCGAATGGACTTCAGCGTTTTTTCAATCAACCGCATTCTTTGGTCAACTGGCAAACGCTTAATTTCTTTAAATAACTCTTTTGTTCCCATAATTTAAAGTTACAAAATTTTAAACAGGCTGTTAGTGGCGTTTATTGTTTCAATTCAGAATAATCGCCGATGCTCACATTGGTAAACTTGCCATCAAAAGTAGCGTAATTGCCAATCATTGCGTTGTCCAAAGTGGCATTCTTTATTGTTGAATTGGTTTGAATAATGCTGTTTTTTACCGTACTATCCTCAATTACCGTGCCCTCCCCGACCGAAGCAAAGGGGCCTATTGTACTGTTTTTCAAGACAACGCCATTGCCGATAAAGCAAGGTTCAATTATTTTTGAATTTTCTTTTGAAATATTCTCTGAGATAAGCGGTTCATTTGCTTCGGAAAGAAACCCCAACATTTTCTGGTTGGTTTCCACGGTAACTTCTTTGTTGCCGCAGTCCATCCACTCATCAACCGTTCCGGTTTTGAAAATTTTTCCCGAAGCCATCATTCTTTTGATTCCGTCGTTTATTTGGTATTCGCCACCGTTGATGATGTTGTTGTCCAACACGTACTGCAGTTCATTTTTCAATTGCGAAACATCCTTAAAATAGTAAATACCTATAACGGCTTGGTCGCTTACATATTCTTTAGGTTTTTCAACCAATTCGATTATTTCGTTTTTATCGTTGAGATTTACAACGCCGTAGGCTTCCGGATTTGCAACTTTTTTGGTCCAGATTACAGCGTCTGCATCTTTGTCCAAATCAAAATCGGCACGTATCAAAGTATCTGCGTAAGCAATCACCGCAGGGCCCGAAAGCGAATCTTTGGCGCACATAATGGCGTGGCCCGTGCCTTTGGGGTCGAGCTGGCGGTAAATAGTTGCTTTGGCCTCTAAATTTGTTGCAAGTTCTTTTAAACTTTCAACCACATCATCCCCAAAAAAAGCGGGGTCGCCGAGGATGAAGGCAATTTCGTCAATATCTTCGTTAAGCACACCCACGATATCTTCCACCAAACGGTGAACTATTGGTTTTCCTGCAACCGGAATCAATGGTTTTGGAACGGTAAGTGTATGTGGGCGAAGACGGCTTCCGCGGCCTGCCATTGGGACTATAATCTTCATATTTGCGATTGTCGATTAACGATTTTAGATTTTTTTTGAATTGCTATTTTTACTTTGTGCCCGTTGAACCAAAACCCCCAGCGCCGCGCGAAGTATCCGTCAGTTCTTCCACTTCTTCCCAAACGGCGCGTTCGTGTTTTGCGATTACCAATTGGGCGATGCGTTCGCCATGCTCGATAGTGAAATCTTCATTGGAAAGGTTTACCAAAATCACTCCAATCTCACCGCGGTAATCGGCATCAATGGTACCGGGCGAATTAAGAACGGTGATTCCTTTTTTTGCTGCCAAACCGCTTCGCGGACGCACTTGGGCTTCGTAACCGATTGGCAATTCAATAAAAAGTCCCGTCTTTACGATGGCGCGTTGCAAGGGTTTTAATGTTGAAGGCCCGTCAACGCAGGCGCGTAAATCCATTCCGGCGGAAGCTATGGTTTCGTAGGAAGGCAGCGGGTGGTTTGATTTGTTGATTATTTTAATTGTCATTGAATTTATTTTCGGATGATTTTTAAAAATTCCTTCTTTTCAGAATAGAACATAATTACGGCAAACACTACTAACAACGCAGTTCCCAGCCAAATATTTCCGTTGAAAGCGTAAAAGGAAATTGCCGAAAACCCAATGGCCAGCAGCAGGTATCCGCTTATTTTTTTCACTTCGTATGGCACATCGTAATACTTGCGGCCGTAAAGATACGAAAGCACCATCATACTGCCATAGGCGGCAAGCGTTGCGATTGCGGAGCCCATATAACCGATAATTGGAATCAAAACATAGTTCAAAACTAAAGTTACAATTGCTGCGAAAACCGAGATATAGGCTCCGAACTTAGTACGGTCCGTAACTTTGTACCATACCGAAAGGTTGTGGTAAATTCCCAAAAAAAGATTGGCCAAAAGAATGAGGGGTACAATTTTCAACGCCTCCCAATATTGGCTGTTTGGGATGAGGATTCTTTTGAAAACGTCAATATACACAACTACTACCAAAAGAATGAGGCAGCCGAAAAGCGTGAAATATTTGGTAATGGTGGCGTAGGTGTTTTTCGCATTTTCATGGCCGGAATGGTTGAAGAAAAACGGTTCAATCCCCAAACGGAACGCCATTACGAAAAGCGTCATAAACATTCCCAGTTTATAGCAGGCTGAGTAAAGCCCCACTTGGGTTTCGGCTATATTTTCGGGGAGTAGATATTTCAGAAGAATTCTGTCAAAAGCTTCGTTTACGCTGAAAGCAATTCCTGCAATCAACACGGGAATGGCGTATTTCATCATCTGTTTCCAAATGGTTTTATTGAAGCCGAAGCCTATTTTCACATAAAGCGGCAGCAATACCAAAAGTGTTACCGCACTCGCAATTAAATTTGCGACAAACACATAAGCCACTTTGTTTTCCGGAAACCAAAGGGAGTCCCAAAAACTACTATTTACGGCAAGTTTTGGAAGCAACAAAAGAAAAAATAAGTTGAAAGCGAGATTGACAACGACGTTGAAAATTTTAACCACTGCATAGCGCATCGGTCTTTCGTTTACGCGAAACCATGCAAAGGGCAAAACCACTAAAGCATCTAAAGCTAGAATCAGTAAACCGTAGGTTACATATTCGGGTTTAAATTCGGCAACTGTGGCAATTTGGTTGGTAAATAGAGGCGTAATTCCCAAAAAAAGAAAGGTAGAAACGGTGATTGAAGTAAGGGTGGTGGACTGTACAATTTTCTGCTGGTTACTGTCTTTGGTGATAAACCTGAAAAACGCCGTTTCCATGCCGTAACTCAATAAAACGTTTCCCAGAATAAGGTACGCCATCAAGGTGGCATAAACCCCATATTCCTCGGGAAGCATAACCGTAGTGTAAAGCGGCACGAGAATAACCGCTAAAACCCGCGGCAGCACGGTAGCCAATCCGTAAATAAAAGTTTGTTTGAAAAGTTTTTTGAAAACGCTCAAGGCGGTGCAATTTTATAGCGCAAAAGTATTGAAAATAATAGTATTGAAGGCTACTTCGCTGACTTCATATTTAGATGAAAAGATTAGAAATATTTTCTGTAATTTTCGTGGGCCGAAATGTCTTGGCATCCAAAAAGCACCAAAGCGTGGTTGCTTCCACGATTGTTTTTCCGTCAGCGGGACGGATTATTTTGTAATGTCGTTCACTTTTTACGCCTTCGTAGCTTTCAATCCAGGTTTGCGTTTCAAGTTCTTCGCCCAAAAAGGAAGGATTTTTATAGGAAATGAAATGGTTCAGTACTACCCAAACGTATTGCTCGCGCTGCGCTTCGGTAGTTTTTGAAATCCAATGTGCTTCCGCGGCTTCAAGGCACCACTGCAAGTAAATTACATTATTTACGTGATTCAAACCATCGATGGCTGAAGCGGGAACGGTGAAGCGCTGTTTGAAAATGTCCGATTTCAAAAGCCAAGGATTAATTTCGCAATAAGAAAATAGGTAAGTATCCCGAAAATATCATTGCTTGTAGTTATAAACGGACCAGTTGCTACGGCAGGATCAATCCCTCTCTTGTCCAAAAGAATAGGGATAAAAGTGCCAATTAAGGCGGCAAGGACGATAACTGTGATAATGGCTATTCCGATGCTAATGGATTCCAGATAGGTGGTGAAAAAAACGAAATGACTTATTATCAAAACAACTAAGGCGATGGCAATCCCGTTTACCAATGCCAAGGACGATTCTTTTAGTAAGCGGGCAAAAAGATTTCCTTTTAGGGAATCGTTTGCGAGGCCCTGAACTACGATGGCACTGCTCTGAACTCCCACATTTCCGGCGGTTGCCTGGATAAGTGGTACAAAGATGATGATCTTGGGAAATGTGGACATCATTTCCTGAAATCCCGTTATGATACTTGCCGCTCCCAAGCCGCCAAACATCCCTATTAACAGCCACGGTAAGCGGGCACGGGTCTGTTTGAAAATTCCATCGTCCGCTTCCACGTCTTGCGAGATACCGGCCGCCATTTGATAATCTTTTTCGGCTTCTTCTCTTATGAAATCTACGATATCGTCAATGGTTACCCTTCCCACCAAAATACCATCATCATCAACCACGGGAATAGCTTCCAAGTCGTATTTCTGCATAATTCGGGCAACTTCCTCGGCCTCGGTGTGAACGTTCACGTAATCTACCTTCGGAATGTAAATATCGCTGATGTGCGCCCGTTCCGGTGCCGTGAGCAAATCTTTTAGGGAAAGCCTTCCCTTAAGTTTTCCGTGTTTGTCTGTAACATAAATAGAATGCACGCGCGTAACGTTTTCGGCCTGCCGACGCATTTCACGTACACATCCGGCAACGGTCCACGTTTCCTTAACTCGAACCAATTCCTTCGCCATCAAACCCCCTGCGGTATCTTCATCGTAACGCAACAGATCTACTATATCTGCGGCGTGCTCTTCATCTTCTATATGGTCAATTACCTGCTTTTGGATATCGTCATCAAGCTCGGCGATTATATCTGCCGCGTCATCGGTGTCCATTTCGTCCAGCTCGTCGGCAATTTCGGAAGGGGAAAGATTGTCCAAAATCCGCTCACGGAAATCTTCATCCAGCTCCATCAGGGCTTCACTGGTAATTTCACTGTCAAGAAGTTTAACCAGATAAGTGGCTCCCTCGTGGTTCAGTTCCTGTAGCAGTTCGGCAACATCTGCAAAGTGAAAATCGTCCAAAAGCCCTTTCAGCGCATCGCCATCATTATTGGCGATGTACTGTTCAATCTGCTCGATAAATTCATCAGTCAGTTCAAATTGCATCTTTTTCAAGTTTTTGTGTAAGGGCTATAAATTGCGGAACGGAAAGTTGTTCCGGGCGTTGGCCAAAGATAGCATCTTCTTTTATTTTATCGGAAAGATTGAAGGATTTTAAGCTGTTACGCAGTGTTTTTCTGCGTTGCTGAAAAGCGGTCTTTACAACTTTATAAAGCATTTTTTCATCACATGGAAGCGAAAAATTTTCTTTTCTACGAAGCCGAAGCACACCGCTATCCACCTTTGGCGACGGATTAAAAACCGATGGCGGCACAGTAAAAAGATATTCAGCATCGTAAAAAGCTTGCGCCAAAACTGAAAGAATGCCGTAGGCTTTACTGCCTTCTTTTTCGCAAATGCGCTGCGCCACTTCTTTTTGAAACATGCCCGTAAATTCGGGAATCTGTTCTTTCCATTCCAGCATTTTGAAGACGATCTGTGTTGAAATATTATACGGAAAATTCCCCGTAATGGCGAATTGTTCGGCTCCGAAAAGTTGCGAAAGGTCGAATTTTAAGAAATCTGCTTCAACTATTTTGAGATTTTTTTCGGGATAGTTCGCTTCCAAATAGGCGATAGATTCCGTGTCGAGGTCCATCGCGATTACTTCTATGTTCTTTTGAATTAAATATTTGGTGAGCACGCCCATGCCGGGGCCTATTTCCAAAACGTTTTTATAGCCTTCAAGCGTCAAGGTATCGCCAATTTTTTCGGCAATGGCTTCGTCTTTTAGAAAATGCTGGCCTAAGTGTTTTTTGGCACGAACTCCACCCGTTTCCATATTTCCTTTTGACTTATTTAGGTTTTCTCTTTTCATTTAAAAAAATCTGCAATTTTGTTTAACCGCAAAGTACACAAAGGTTTTCACAGAGGACGCAGAGCGATTTAGCTTTTTTTGAAAAGTTGGTTATGGGCTTCGCCAACAATTTCAAGTTCGGTGCGGAAGGCTACGAATTTTCCCTCAAAGGGTTTGCTCTGCGCTCGGAGCTCTGCGGCGTTTTCGGCATAGTATTTTTGTAGTGTTTCCTTGCTGTCGGTTGTATATTGGACCGAATAGGTAATCCCGCCCATTTCTTCAGTAATAACAACCCGGGTCATCAATGCCTTGCTGAATTTTCCGGTGGCAAGCATGGCAGGAATGTGTTCGGTTTTCATCCAATGCAGCCAACGGTCGTTGATGGTTTCTTCTATGTTTATGGTTACGTTGTAGATGTACATGTTTTTAAAATTCCAATTTTAAAATTCCAAATTCCAAAAACAGAGACGGAATATTCTTAAAATCCCTTTGGAATTTGGAATTTGAATCTTGGTGCTTTTTAGTTTATCGCATCTCCGCGCAGTGCTCTATACTTCTTCCGCGCTTCCACAAAGTAAATGCTGTCCGCAAAGTTGAAAATTATGGCTTCGTACTGCGTCTTTGCCTTATCGGGCTGATCTAGCTTTTCTTCATAAATCTTCGCCAAGCGGAAATGGGCATCGTCGGCTAAAATATCGTCGTTGTAAAACTCGATTATTTTAAGGTAGTTGGTTTCAGCTTTGTCGTATTTGCCTTGCTTTTCATAAATCTCGCCTTGCTTTAAAAGTGCTTCGTCCTCAATTTTTTCGCCTTTGTGGTTCGTTAAAATATCATTTAATGCGGTAATTGCTTCCGCATCTTTATCCTGAAATTCCAGCAAATCTGCCCGCGCATATTTCTTTAAAGCTGTTTGGGTTGAATCTTCCAAAGAATTGTCGCGAATCAATAAACTGAGTTGCATGGCATCGTTCGCCATTAATTGTGAAGTAGATTTTTTCAACACATCAAGCTGCACCTGCGCCCATTCAAAATCGCCCTTAAAATAGCTGGTGCGGGCCACCTTGAAACGAGCTTCCTGCGCCAGCACGTCGTTCTGTACTTTTTTCTGGATTTGGGAGTAATAAATCAGCGCTTCGTTGAATCTTTCATCAAAGACCAAAATATCGGCAAGCTCCATTTTAACACGTGCTTCCTGATAGGCGGTTAAATCTTGTTTTGCCAAGGTTTTTAGGTTCTCGATAGCAACTTCTTTTTTATTATTCTGAAATGCCAAAAAATGATTGTAGTCTATTTGCAATAAATAAGTTTCGCGGTTTCTTCCGAATTCATCCAACAGGTTTTCAAACTTTTTTTCCACTTCTGCATATTCTTTTGGGATAGCGGTTTTCACCTCCATTTTCATCAAAATTTGATTGCCCTGCAACTTGTTTTGGGGCGTGAAGGAATTGTCGATTATGAAGTTTACTATTTCCCTTCCTGTTTCATAATCTTTATCTGCGATGGCAATGTAGGCGAGTTCGGTAATTCCGCCAAGGTCTTCGCCTATGCGCTTGTAGATGGCTTTTTCTTGTGTAAATGCTTTTTTGTATTCCTTTTGCTGAATGAACAACCAACTTAGCAATTCATTGTAAAGAATGTCGGGATTTTGCTGCGAGCGCTGCAGGAGTATCTTTTTTAGCTGTTGGTTGGCTTCATTGTTGGGGTCTTCGGAAGTGTAAAGGCTAAAATAGCGCTGTGCGGCTCCCTTGAAGGCATTGTTCTTTTCCACCAGCCCCAGATAGCTGTCAAACATTTTTTCCAGATTGCCCTGTTCGCCATAAATCTGGGCGAGCTGCATGTTGAAGTCCAATTTATCGCTCAGTGCCATCGCCTTCTCATAGGCAGCAATAGCCTGGTCCAATAGACTATATTTTTCAAAGGTATTGCCTATGTTATAGGAATAATTGGGGTTTGATTCTATAGCCTCTATTGCCTTGTTGTAGTTTAAGGTTGCCTGCTCCGGCTGATTTTGTAGGGAATAGTTATGCCCCAGTTCTACATATAGTTGTGGATAATTTCTGCCGTTGCCCAGTTTGTCCTTTATTAAACGTTCGGCTTCTTCAAATTTTTCAAGTTGTTGATTGCTTTGTACCATTCCCATAAAATAATCGAGACGGTAGGGACTTTCCTTGTTGAGTTTTTCATAGATGCGCAGGGCTTTTTCAAACTGGCCCTGTTCAAAATAATTTTTGGCCAAGGCATCGCTCTGCGCCAGACTTGCCGAGACCGTAAAAAGGAAGAGTATAATAAGAATATTCCGCATGCCGTAAATATAAGCAAATGACGCGATAGCCATAAGGTTCTTTAAAGAATTATCAAAAACAGCACCATTGCGAATATGGCAAGAAAAGTTTTTTCAAGGAACTTTTTTGAAATGAAAAAGGGACCGCGATAAAGCAAGTCCCCTCTTTTCAACATTAAACAATCTCCTCATTATTGTTTAATGAATTTGTAAGTGGCCGATTGGCCATTTATGGCTAATTTCAATACATAAACTCCGGGGCTAAACTTAGCAACGTTTAGGGTTGCATCATTTTGATTTGGCGAAGCTTCCAAAACTTTCTGACCTAGAATGGAGTAGATTGAAAGATTTTCAATCGCATCTTTGAAAGAAAGGTTTAAAACATCGCTTGTGGGATTTGGATAGAATTTGAAGCCCTCAAAACTGTTTTCAGCTGTGGAAGCCGTTGAGTTTTGTGCGTCGAAATATAGTCCATAACCGAAAGTGCCGCCGGCACTGGTCCCCGCAAATGCGATGCACGGATTGTTGTCTGGGGTTTCAGCTACCGCAGAGGCGAATCCATCAAATACATCGCGACCGGTGTCGCCCACTCCCTCAAAGGGACCGAAAGAAGTTCCGTCATATTGAAAAGATCGATTCTGGTCATTTTCAGAGTTGTCAATGTCATCACGGACGTATGAAGTTTCTATGATTTCAGAATTATTCACTTTCTGCATCCAGGTGTCTATATGGGCAATGTTTGCGTCAGCACCTGCAGATATATATGGGGTTGGGGTGTAGGCAGCACTGTTTTCACGAAGGTATGCCTGTCCAATAAAGGAGTCTGAGCTGCTAGCTGCCCTAGAAGATGCAATAATCAATACCTCATCAGAAGGAAGGCCTTTGCGGGCTGCACGTATGGTAGGATTTACCGATTCCACACTGGCTCCGTCTGCAATGGTTTCATTACTGCCCCAAGATGCGGGGTCATTATAATCGCTATTCGCATTTGTGCGGAGACTTCTGGAATTGAAACCAATAAAGGCTGTATATGTGGCGCCAAGGTATCCGTAAGCAAACTCTATCTGTTCCGTAACTATGCCGAGGGACGTTTCATCGACCCAATCAAAACCGTGGCTTCCTGCGGTGCTGCGTGCCGAATATGTGCTGTTATCTGATTTGTTGTATGTGGCAAAGCTTCTTTGGCTTCCAACACCAGGATAATTGGTGTCCACCCCAAAATCTATAACATCGGAGGCAATAACTTGTGCGTCAAAGGTACCCGTATTTGTGTCCCATCTCCACGCTTGAAAATTCTTGGATTCCGTTACCAAATAGGCCACGAGATAGCTATCATCATAAGTTATGAGTTGCATTTTGCGCATTGGCGCAGTTACTCCTACTTTTTTCCACTCATCAAATGAGAGTCCGCCGTCTTGTGAACGATAGATAAATATAGAATCAAAAGTTCCCCCAAAGTCAATAATATTTTCATATACGCCTATGTATATATTATCGGAGGTTTTGTCCTTATCCATATCCACACCATCAATATAATCCTCGCGCAATAGCTGGTCGAATCCCCACTCTGGAATTATGCCTTCCCCATCGCGCTCCAGTATTCTATCGGGAGAATAGATGCCGTTGATAGGAAGATTTTCCACAGTTTCCGGTACTCGGTTTGTGGCTATAGGCTTATAGAGGGCCGCTACATCTGGATCGACTTCCTGCCACGCATTTTTAATAGCCATACGGTTGGCGTTTATTTCGGCTGCCGTTCCATTCTCTTCAAGGGTTTTTGCTTGCTGGTACAAGGCTTCCAGTTCTGGTGTTCTTTCAGGAATAATAATATTGTTCCCGCTAAAGTCTGATTGTGCTATCCCTGTGATGATACAAAGTGAGCACATTAAAAAAGTAATTACATTTTTCATGATTACGTGTTTTTTTAATTAATACTTGTTTATTTCACTTTATAATCGAGGAGTTTACTAATGAGTGATTTAAAAACTTACGACAAATCTAAGGGGGTCTTTTGTGAAGCTTTATAAGTATTGTACCAAAAACTATAACAGATGTAACACGCATGAAAAAAGCCGAAAACACAAGGGTTTTCGGCTCTTAGAAAATTTGAAAAAAACGATTTTAGCCTAAGTTTTCAATATCCAAGTCTTCAATAGCGTCCCAGGTTTCGTCCAAATCCATATTGCTTCCGGTGGCTTCTAAATAGAAACGATTGCCTTCCATCAGTTGGATTTTGCTTCGGTTGTTGCTGGTACGGTATTCCTCAATGGCTTTTTTGCCATTTTTGTTTACCGTTCTTCGGGAGCCATTTTCGTCTTCTTCCTCAAAATCCTGGGACATGACCATACGTATTCCTGCAGTTGCCGCAGCGCCCACTTGTCCGGCTCCGTCTATGATATTTATCGAGAATTTTTTTGATTTGTCTTCGTTGGCATACGTAGCCTCAATAGATGAAATGTTCATCATTCCGGCTTGTCCGGCTTTATAGCTAATACGTTTTAGGCCTTCTACTTCCTCTGGAAGCCAAGCCTTTAGTTCTTCATTTGTAAGTGGGGCGGTTTCTTGCAGTTCCTTAATATCGTCCTGCATTTTGTTCATTTCCTGAACTGCATTGGTAGAGTTGGATACGGCATCTTTGGTTTCCTTGATTTTTTTGCTCACAGGGTTGTCCTTACAGCCAAGCAAAGCCGAAAAAACAAAAAGAATCAATACATACTTTTTCATAATTGAGAATTTTAGTTAGTGAATAAATTTGTTGAATTGAAACACTAATATAATCAATATCAGTAAAATATGCGGTTTTAATAAAGAAGTTGGGGGAATGTTTACATTTGGGAAGCTACCTTTTCCAATTCGGAATACCAATTTTCACCAAATTTTCGGATAAGGGCAGCTTTTACAAATTTATAAACCGGTACTTGCAGCTCTTTTCCCAAAGTACAGGCATCATCGCAAATAGGCCATCTGTGGTAGTTTACGGCTGCAAATTCACTGTAGTCCTGAACGCGAACGGGGTAGAGGTGGCAGGAAATTGGTTTTCTGAAATCAATGGATCCTGCATTAAAAGCATCTTCGATGCCGCAGCTGGCTATGCCTTTATCGGTAAAGGTAACGTAAGCACACTCACGACCATCTACTAATGGGGTTTCCAGTTCATCAAGATCGGTCTTTATGTGGGTGCCCTGTTTCTCAATAGCTGCAATGCCTTCGGGACGGAGGAAAGGCTTTACTTTTGGGTAGATTTCCTTTAGAATAGTTACTTCCTCTTCGGTTACGGGCGCACCCGCCTCGCCTTCAATACAGCAAGCTCCTTTGCAGGCATTGAGATTGCACACAAAATCTTTTGCGATAATGTCTTCAGAAACAATTGTTTTTCCCAGTTGAAACATGCGGCAAAACTATGAAATTCCACGTTACGAGCGCAAAATTCCAATTAAAAAAACAGCGATCATTCTCTTTCGGAAAACTAAGCTCGGAATAGTTTCAAAAGTTGGAACAATAAACTTAATTTTGCCCCCTCAAACAGAAAGAATGGTTTTAAACTTTAAGGAAATAGTAACTGCCACTATGGTGCTTTTTGCGGTAATCGATATTATAGGAAGTATTCCCATTATTATCGGGCTTCGCGAAAAGGCGGGCCATATCAATTCTGGTAAGGCTTCAATTATTGCCGCAATAGTGATGATTGTTTTTCTCTTTTTGGGAGAAAGTATTTTGAAGTTAATAGGTGTTAACGTTAACGAATTTGCGGTTGCGGGTTCCTTGATTCTATTCTTTATTGCTTTGGAAATGATCCTGGGCGTCACCCTTTTTAAGGAAGGCGACACCAGTCCCGACGTGGCATCCATCTTTCCTTTGGCTTTTCCGTTATTGGCCGGTCCGGGTAGTTTAACAACCTTGCTTTCGCTTCGCGCGGAATATGCCATTCAAAATATAATCGTGGCAATTTTGGTGAACATAATAATCATTTTTGTGGTGCTGAAAACCTCTGGGAGATTGCAGCGTTTTTTGGGAAAGAACGGAATTGCAGTGATTCAAAAAATATTTGGCGTAATTTTGTTGGCCATTGCGGTGAAACTTTTCACCTCAAATATTCAGGAATTATTTAATTAAAGTATAATGAAGATTTTTATTTACATATTGATGGCATTAGCCGCGGGACTTATAATTTTCAACGCTACTAAATTGGATTTTGACAATTTATTTGCGGGCGAAAGTGGTGTGGCGTCCATTAGCATTCTGGCTGGACTTTGCGCAATTTTGCTTTTGGGGATTTTACTTGTCTCTAAAATGATTGCCGCCCAGGTCAAAAAATAACTTCTTATTTTTTATCCAAATGATTAGCGGCCTCCAGTTCCAAAACTTTTAGGAGCATTGGGTCGTTTTCGTTAAGGATGATCTCGTACTCATTAGGGCCGAAAAGTTGCTGAGCAATGTTTGCCTTGAGGGTTCGCTTTAAATCTTCGGTGTAGTTTGAAAGATCTATCTGGGCTTCGTTAAATTTGGCATATTCAATAAATTCTTTTGAAAGCTTTTCGTCCACGATAAAGTTTTTTCTGAAATCTTCAAATTTCACTCCTTTAAACATATCGCGATTTTTTTCGAGGTATTCAAAGATGAAATAGCTCATAAAACCACTTCTCGACACATATTGAAGAGTTTCATTTTCCACGCTCGTATCTTTTGGAACAAATACGTCCGGTATAATTCCACCGCCGCCATACACCACTTTGCCTTTTGGAGTTTTGTATTTTAGGGAGTCTGCAACCTTTATACTGTCTGCGTGTATCAGTTCTCCGTTACGGTATCGCTTTTCATAATCGCTGTAATACGTATCATTGCCGTTGCCATAAGGCCGCTGGATGGAACGGCCGGTAGGAGTGTAATAGCGAGCAATAGTTAAGCGTACGGCACTGCCATCGCCAAGCGACATTTCGCGCTGCACCAGTCCTTTCCCGAAAGAGCGGCGGCCAATTATAGTTCCCTTATCGTTATCTTGAAGTGCGCCGGCGACAATTTCACTGGCCGAAGCGGAGTTTTCATTGATGAGAACATAGAGCTTGCCATGCTCAAAATCACCCCGACGCGTGGCGTAGGTTTTGTTGATGTCGCCACTTTTATTTTTAGTGATAAGTACTAGTTTGTCTTTTTCCAAAAATTCATCCACAACCCGTTCGGCAGTTGAAATGTAACCTCCTGGATTGTTGCGAAGATCCAAGACCAATTTTTTGATACCTTGATCCTTGAGATTGTCCAGCGCGGTTTCAAACTCCTTAAATGTTGTTTCGGAAAAGCGATTGATTTTTATATATCCCAAATCATCTGCCAATTTATAGGAAGCGTCCACACTTACGAGTGGTACTTGTTTTCTTCTCACTTTAAGCTCCAATACCTTATTTTCACTGGGGCGATAAACGTCTAGAGCAACTTTGCTGTTTATCTCGCCTTTTAAATAATTTGAGATGCTATCGCGATTTACCAATTCGCCAAAAAGTTTTTTGCCGTCGGCATAAAGAATTCGGTCACCTCCCTTAATGCCCGCTTTTTCAGCAGGTCCTCCTTCGATGGAACGGATTACGGCGATGGTATCTTTATAAATATAGAAACTTACGCCAATGCCGGTAAAGGCTCCACGCATATCATCAGCATTGTGCTGATATTCGCTTTTGGGAATATATACGGAATGCGGGTCCAGGTTTTCGAGTATGCCGTTTACGGTAACGTCCACGATGCTGTCTGTATTTACCTTGTCCACATATTCGTAGTCTATGTAATCTATAAGCCTATTGAGCTTGTCCTTTTTGGAGCTTGTGGCAAAGATCTTTTCGGTATCGTCGTTAAAATTGAGTTTTGACCCAATAAAAACACCTGCGGCCAGCGCCAGTCCAATCCACAAAGGCAAGTATTTTTTTTGATTTCCCATTTATTCTAAATCCAAATCTGTAATGTGCTGTATGCTTACGCCTGCTTTTTCAAGAAAGGTAATGCCGGAGTTGTCTTTATATTCGTTTAAATAAACCATTCTTTTTATACCGGCTTGGTGTATTAATTTGCTACACTCCTTGCAGGGCGACATCGTAATGTAAAGTGTGGCTCCCTGGCAGGCTTGGGTACTTGAAGCTACTTTTAAAATCGCATTTGCTTCTGCGTGAAGTACGTACCATTTGGTAAAACCTTCCTCGTCTTCGCAAATATTCTCAAAACCTGTGGGAGTACCGTTATAACCATCGCTGATTATCATTTTATCCTTTACAATAAGCGCGCCAACCTGTCTTCGCTTGCAATAGGAAAGTTTGCTCCATTCTTGGGCCATTCGCAGATAGGCAATGTCATACTTGCGTTGTTTACTGTCCTTCATACAATTAAATAAGTTGCGAAATTACTGGGAAGTTACGCCACTGCCAAAAAAAATGTTGTTAAGTTATTGCCAAAGAAGGATAAGAGTGGATGCGTTTAGAAATTTAAGGGTATTTCTGAAACTGCTTTTCCGCGAAACTTGCTAATTCTTTAAAAAATCCAATTGTCAATTAGCATCGGGATTATCATCCCTATCACCAATGAAGAAACCACCAAAACCCAATCTCTTTTGTTGAAACGGAAAATGGTTTGAAAGATAAAGGCGATAATTAAAATGATGATAACAACTATAATTTGGGCTGCTTCAATCCCTAGTGCAAATTCAAGCAATGGCAAAAACCCATTGCCGCTGTCCAAAGCAGTGAAGAAGGAGGCAAACCCCAAGCCGTGTATCAATCCAAAAAAGATGGTGACAATATAGAAAATGCCCATTTTCTCCATTTTCTTTTCCTTGCCGGCGGTAAAAAGATTGAAAAGCGCCGTAACCAAAATGGTAACGGGAATCAGAAATTCTATAAGCCTGCCCGAAACACTTACCACGTTGTAGCTTGCCAGAAGTAACGAAAGTGTATGGCCAATAGTGAACATGGTCACCAAAAGCAACAATCTTTTCCATGACGAAAAAGTATAAGCTGCGCAGAGCACAATTAAAAATAGAATGTGGTCATAGGCCTTCCAATCCAATACGTGGTGAAGACCAAGGTTAAAATACAACCAGAAATCAGACATTGGGGATATTGGGTTTTCAGGGTTTGCCCAAATATAGTGATTGTGGGGAAGATTTCATATATTTAATTAAATTTCTAAATATTTCAATTATGAAGGAAGTCACGCTACTATTTTTAACAATTTTTGCAGTGCTTCAATCGTTTGCGCAAAATCCTGATCCCGAACTTTTTAAAACGTGGAATCTTTACAAAATGGAATTTGATTTTGGAGGCCCACTTTACATTGAAGATATTGACCCTCCAATACACCCCACATTAACTATTTTTGAAGATTTATCTTTTGAGGGTTTTGGAGCCTGCAATTCCTTTTCAGGGAATTTTCTATACGATGAAATATTAGATAAATTGAGACCGTATAATTATTCTGATACTACGGAAGACTGTGAAACAGAATTTCACGATGATTTTGAGTTGTATTATTTTGAATACTTTTCGTTGAATCAAGCACATTTCTATGGTATAGAAATTTCTTCTTCAGACAATCTCCAACATTTGTATTTTGGGCAGGGTCAGTTAGGATATTGGCTGGACTTTATTGCTGGAGAGCCACTATCCATTAAAGACAATAATTCCGAAAAATTCAAGCTCTACCCAAACCCAGCTTCCGATCAACTGTTTATAAAATCCGAAGATGCACAAATTATAAAAACAATAGTTTATTCAGTATCGGGGAAAAGAATTATGGACATTGTGCTAGCCAATGAAAGTATCAATATAGCCGTCTTGGCTAAGGGGATGTACTTTCTCGAAATAACCACTTCAGAAGGTAAAAGTGTGGAAAAATTTATAAAAAAATAAAACCCCAACATTTCTGTTGAGGTTTTTATTTGTACTCGAGGTGGGAATCGAACCCACACTCCCGAAAGAACTGGATTTTGAATCCAGCGCGTCTACCAATTCCGCCACTCGAGCAAACGGGAGGCAAAAATAAACAAATAATTATAATTACATTAAATTTTTATGCGGCTATTTTTTTAAAAATCGCTAACTATTAATTTTTACCTTTGTAGCCTATTCAACCAAAACCATATAATAATGCCGACCATCGCACCAGACCCCAAGATTTTTGCTTGTAAACAAAGTGAAGTTCTCGCTAAAGATATAGCAGAAGCCTTCGGAATACCTTTGGGAAAGGTAATAACCGCCCATTACAGCGATGGCGAATTTCAACCTTCCTTTGAAGAATCCGTTCGCGGCAGCCGTGTGTTTTTGATTGGTTCCACATTTCCGAACAGCGACCATTTAATGGAGCTTTTACTGATGATAGACGCCGCAAAGCGCGCTTCGGCAAGACATATTACAGCCGTATTGCCTTACTTTGGTTGGGCGCGCCAAGATAGAAAAGACAAGCCCCGTGTGCCGATTGCCGCAAAATTGGTCGCCAAAATGCTGGAAACCGCAGGAGCTACGAGAATTATTACAATGGATTTGCACGCAGACCAAATTCAAGGTTTTTTCGAAAAACCGGTGGACCACCTTTTCGCATCTACAATATTTTTGCCTTATTTGAGAAGTTTGAATCTTGAAAACCTGACAATCGCTTCCCCAGATATGGGCGGTTCAAAACGCGCCTATGCCTATTCAAAATTTTTGGAAAGCGATGTGGTAATTTGCTACAAGCAGCGTGAAAAGGCGAATGTTATTTCTCATATGGAATTGATTGGAGACGTAAAGGGTAAAAACGTTGTTTTGGTTGACGATATGGTCGATACTGCTGGCACCCTCACCACCGCTGCCGATTTGATGATGGAGCGCGGTGCTTTGAGTGTTCGCGCGGTTTGTACGCACCCATTGCTTTCTGGAAATGCTTACGAGCGAATAGAAAAATCACAAATGCTCGAACTGATCGTTTCAGATTCCATTCCTACCAAACCGAGCAAGAAAATTAGGGTTATAAGTTGCGCAAAATTGTTTGCAGATGTTATGTTGAGCGTAAATGCCAACAAGTCCATTAGCGGTAAGTTTTTAATGTAAACTTCTTCACACGGAAAAAATCAAATTTCCTAAACGGATAATCCAAAATAAAATTTATCTTTGCACTCCCTAAAAAACAGCTTTTTAGGGAGTTTTTTAATAAATAAACAATTCAAACAAAATGAAATCTATTACAATTAAAGGATCACAAAGAGAAAGCGTGGGCAAAAAGGCAACGAAAGCCCTACGTAATGCTGGAATGGTTCCTTGCGTAGTTTACGGAGGGGATGAGCCAATTAGCTTTTCAGCAGAGGAAATTGCATTTAAAGACTTGGTTTACACTCCAGACGTACACACAGTTGTAATCAACCTGGGAGGCACAAAGATTAACGCCATCCTTCAGGATATACAATTTCACCCAGTGACTGACCGTATTCTTCACATCGATTTTTACCAAATTTTTGATGACAAGGAAGTAACTATGGAAATTCCGGTGCGTACCGTTGGTAACTCCCGCGGTGTTCGTAACGGTGGGGTTTTGCGTATTGTTAACCGTAAACTTCGTGTGAAGGCGTTGCCCGAAAATCTACCGGATTTTATTGAGGCAGATATTACTGAAATGCGTATTGGTAATAAAATGTACACAAAGTCGCTTAAGACAGACAATTACAAAATCATGCACCCAGATAACACTGTTATCTGTCAGGTTAGAACTTCACGTACCGCCATTGTGGACGAAGTTGAAGAAGAAGATGAAACTGCTGAAGGTGCAGAAGGAGAAGAAGTTCCAGCTACAGAAACCGATGATGTTGCTGCAGTAAAGGAATAAATTTCTTTTTAAGAAGATTACCCAAAAGCATCCCGTTAATTCGGGGTGCTTTTTTTATTTTTACCGAAGATTGACAGCAATATGTTTTCATTTTTCAAAAAACTTTTTTCGGCAAAAACTGTCGATACTATTTCAGAAGAAACAGATCCAATGAAGAAATTCCTTATTGTGGGCCTTGGCAATATTGGCCCAAAATACGCAAACACCCGCCACAACATCGGTTTTAAAGTGGTTGATTTTTATGCCGAAAAGAATTCACTTTCGTGGGAAACGGCAAAATTGGGCGACGTTACTTCGCATAAAGTAAAAGGAAGAACGCTCATATTTCTGAAGCCGAGCACGTATATGAATTTAAGCGGAAAGGCCGTAAATTACTGGCTTGAAAAAGAAAAAATCCCTTTGGAAAATATGCTGGTGATTACGGACGATTTAAATTTGGCCTTTGGAACCATTCGCATAAAAACCAAAGGCAGCGACGGCGGCCACAACGGGTTGAAGGATATTCAGAATACGCTGCAAACCACCAATTACAACCGTTTCCGTTTCGGGATAAGCGATGCATTTTCAAAAGGAAGACAGGTAGATTACGTTTTGGGCGAATGGGAAGCCGAAGAAGAAAAACAACTGCCCGAGCGGCTGGAGTTAAGCTGCAAAATTATTGAATCCTTTGCCCTCGCGGGGATGAATATTACGATGAACACATATAACGGCAAATAATTTTGAAGAAATATCCCTCAGCTTCCGCATATAAAAATTCCCGCCAAAGTGTGGTCACTATCGGTACTTTTGATGGCGTGCATATTGGCCACAAAGCCATTTTGAAGCGTTTGGTAGAAACCGCAAAAAAGGAAAATCTGGATTCCGTGGTGCTTACTTTTTTCCCACATCCGCGGATGGTGCTTCAGCAAAATGTGGATATAAAATTGATAAACACCATCGAAGAGCGCACCGAACTGCTTGAAAACACAGGGCTGGACCATTTGGTTATCCATCCGTTTACCCACGCTTTTTCACGATTGACCGCTTTGGAATACGTGCGCGATATTTTGGTAAATAGTTTAAAGGCGAAAAAAATCATCATCGGTTACGACCACCGCTTCGGAAGAAACCGAAATGCCGATATTGAGGATTTAAAGGAATTCGGAAAAACCTATAATTTTGAAGTGGAGGAAATTTCAGCAAAGGAAATTGACGATGTGGCCATCAGTTCCACAAAAATCCGCAAATCCTTGAACGAAGGCGATATTGAAACGGCCAACAATTATTTGGGGTATAACTTTATGATTTCGGGTGAAGTGGTAAAGGGAAAAGCCATTGGCCGAACTATAAATTACCCTACGGCGAATTTGAAATTGAAGGAAAACTACAAACTCATTCCCAAAAACGGCGTTTATATTGTAGAATCCACAATTGAAGGCGAAAAAAAATTTGGAATAACAAGCATCGGCACCAATCCCACCGTTGGCGGAACCGAAAAAACCATCGAAACGCATTTTCTCAATTTCAATAAAGACCTTTACGGAAAGGAAATAACGATTGAGTTTTTAAAATACATCCGTAACGAGGAAACGTTTGATTCAGTGGAAATTCTAAAGCGGGAAATTGAAAAGGACGAAAGGTTCGCAAAGCAATTTTTAGAGGGCCGTGGATAAATTTCTTTTCAAACAAATTGACAATATTGGTTTGGTCCTTTTTAGGGTCGTTTTTGGTCTTTTAATTACCATCGAAGCTTTTGGGGCAATTGCCACAGGGTGGGTGCGGCGGACACTGGTGGAGCCTCCGTTCACTTTCAACTTTATCGGGTTTGATTTTTTGCAACAACTGCAAGGGCTCGGAATGTATTATTACTTCGTGATAATGGGCATTTTCGGGATTTTTGTGATGCTTGGTTTTAAGTATAGGTTCAGCATGATAGCCTATGCGCTAATGTGGACCTGCGTATATTTAATGCAGAAAAGCAGCTACAACAACCATTATTACTTAATGATGCTGCTGTGCTGGATTATGGCCTTTCTTCCCGCCAACCGATGGTTTTCAGTGGACGCAAAGCTAAATCCTGAAATTAAATCGCCTTCCATGCCCCGCTGGGTGCTGTTGATTTTGATTTTGCAGGTATGGATAGTTTATACCTATGCCTCCATCGCAAAGTTATACCCAGATTGGCTCGATGCCTCCATGCCGGCACTGTTGATGGCCGGGAAAAAAAATTATTGGCTCATTGGCGATTTTTTACAGCAAAACTGGGTGCATTGGGCCATTGCGTACACAGGCATCTTTTTCGATTTGCTGATAGTACCCTTAATGCTGTGGAAGCGTACGCGTTTATTGGGTTTTATAATTTCCGTGTTTTTTCATCTTTTCAACTCAATCGTTTTTCAGATTGGTATCTTTCCGTATATGTCCATTGCGTTCGCCCTGTTTTTCTTTTCTCCGGAAATACTCAAAAAACGATTTCTTCCGAAGAAAAAATTATACACGGGCAAGGCGGTTATCGTGCCGAAATACAAAAACCTGTTGCTTGCGGTTTTTGGGATTTATTTCGCCTTTCAAATAGGTTTGCCGCTGCGGCATTGGTTCTTTAAGGACGATGTGCTTTGGACCGAAGAAGGCCACAGGCTTAGCTGGCGCATGATGCTCCGTTCCAAAAGCGGAAGTCTTACAGTGTGGATAAAAAATAAGCCTGATGGTGAAAAGAAACGGTACAATTATAGTGAGCTTCTGGGTCCCAAGCAACAAGGCTCCGTCGCAACAAAGCCAGATGTTATGTGGCAACTTGCCCAAAAAATAAAAGCGGTTGAAGCTAAAAAAGGGCGTGATGTGGCTGTGTATATAGAAGCTTCCGTGCGCGTAAATCACGGTAAATACCACCCCTTTACCGATCCAACCGTAGATTTGGCCGCTGAGCCGTGGCATCCCTTTAAGCATAGTGAATGGATTTTGCCCTCGCCAGAGGATTATAATGAAAAGCCAAAACCAAACTCAAACTAAATTTCATTATCTTTAAATAAAAAAGGAATCATGGATATTCAATTGGAAAAATACAAATTGGTTGAATGGTTAATCCAACAAAATAGTGAAGAAGTTATTGAGAAATTGAAGAATTTCAAGGAATCATTTTCTAAAGATACTGACTGGAATTATGATATTTCTGAAACCGAAAAGCTTTTTGTTGAGGCTGGATTAAAAGATATTAAGGAAGGAAATGTTTTTACAAATGAAGAAGTTATTCTTGAGATTAATGAAAAGTATGGCCTGTAAAAATGGAAATAGTTTGGTCAAAACTTGCGCTTATTACGTATAAAGAAATTTTTGAAAATCTTCAATTTCGGTGGACGAAAAAAGAAATGAGAAAATTCAGGGATTTGACCCAAAGTCTGATGCAGAAAATTGCAACCCAACAAATAAAGTGTCCTGTAGTAAATGAAAAACTAAGTATCCGAAAAGCTGTCGTGCATAAAAATGTTTCGTTTTATTATCGCGAAGACATTTCTGCCCAAAAAATTTACATCATTACCTTTTTCAATAATAGAATGAATCCCAAAACCTTAAAAAAACTTTTAAGGGAATAGATTTTAATCATAAAATAAGACCCCAAAGTGTTTGAAAACCTTTGGGGTCTGTTGTAACTTAGCGGCTTCAAAAATCAGAACATGCTACAAGTAACCGACATCCGCGAAAACAAAGAAAAGTACATAAAAGCACTGGCCAAACGCGGCATAGATGCTGCTTCCGTTTTAGAGGAAGTTTTAAATGTGGATGAAGAACGTCGCGCTTCGCAAGCGCAGTTGGATGAGGTTTTGGCACAGAGCAATTCCTATTCAAAGGAAATCGGGAAACTTTTTCAAAGTGGCGAAGTCCAAAAAGCAAACGAACTAAAAGAGAAAACAGTTGAATTGAAGGAATCCTCAAAACAACTGAACGAGCAAATGCTTGCGGCTGCCGAAAAATTGCAGCAATTGCTTTATACGCTTCCAAACATTCCGAATGATTTGGTGCCTGCCGGAACCGATGAAAACGACAACGAAGAAGTTTTCAAAGAAGGCGAAATTCCAAAACTTGTTGAAGGCGCGCTGCCGCATTGGGAACTTGCCAAAAAATACGATTTAATCGATTTTGAGCTCGGCGTAAAAATTACGGGTGCAGGTTTTCCCGTCTATAAAGGGAAGGGCGCACGTTTGCAACGGGCGTTGATTGCCTACTTTTTGGATAAAAACACAAAAGCTGGTTATACCGAATATCAAGTGCCGCATTTGGTGAACGAAGCTTCGGGTTATGGCACCGGCCAACTTCCGGACAAGGAAGGGCAGATGTACCACGTGGGCATTGACGACCTTTATTTAATCCCCACCGCTGAGGTTCCCGTAACAAATATGTTCCGCGGCGATTTGCTTAATCATTCGGAATTGCCAATTACCTGCACGGGCTATACACCTTGTTTCCGCCGCGAGGCCGGAAGCTACGGCGCACACGTTCGCGGTCTCAACCGTTTGCACCAATTTGATAAGGTGGAAATCGTCCGCATCGAGCATCCTGATAATTCCTACCAAGCTTTGGACGGAATGGTGGAGCACGTAAAAGAAATTCTTCGCGAATTGAAATTACCGTACCGAATTCTTCGGCTTTGCGGCGGCGATTTGGGCTTTACTTCAGCATTGACGTATGATTTCGAAGTATTTTCAACCGCGCAGGACCGTTGGCTGGAAATTTCGTCATGTTCAAATTTTGAAACCTTTCAAGCCAATAGATTGAAACTTCGCTTTAAGGATAAAGACGGTAAAAACAAACTTGCGCACACCTTAAACGGAAGCGCTTTGGCATTGCCGCGCGTTCTGGCGGGCATTCTTGAAAACTACCAAACCGAGGATGGAATAAAAATCCCGGAAGTCTTAGTGCCGTATTGCGGGTTTGATTTTATAAAATAATTTATTTACCACGAATTCACGAATAATTTTTAAAATATTCGTGAATTCGTGGTAGTATTTCTTCGCAGAGGACAGTTTTTCACGGCTTGGGGAATCATTTTAAATCTTTAAAATATTCTGAATATAGTTTTCATTTTTTGTAAACTTTTCTACGCGCCAAGTCCACTAAAGAGTATATAATATTCTTATTATAAGAATGTTAGAAAAAACGATTTCAATTTTTTTGTAAACTTTTTATTTTTTATGTTGAAAACTTTGTTAAAAAAGACAAAACAATTCATCTGAAATAACCTTTTAATTTCTTCATATTTGTTAGTCCCGAATATCAATAAATTTTAATCTAAAAACAAAGGACTTATGAGTGCAATTGAACCAATTTTACAGGAAAACAAAAACAGATTCGTAATATTTCCCATTCAACACCACGACATTTGGGACTGGTATAAAAAAAGCGAAGCCAGTTTTTGGACAGCCGAGGAAATTGATCTGCACCAAGACCTTACCGATTGGACCTCAAAGTTAAATGATGACGAGCGTTATTTCATAAAGCACATTCTTGCTTTTTTCGCTGCTTCCGATGGTATTGTGAATGAAAACCTTGCTGAAAATTTCGTAAACGAAGTACAGTACAGCGAGGCAAAATTCTTCTACGGTTTCCAGATTATGATGGAGAACATCCACAGTGAAACCTATTCTCTTTTGATTGATACGTACGTAAAGGATGAAAAGGAAAAAGACCAACTTTTCAACGCCATTGAAACTTTTCCGGCAATAAAAAAGAAAGCAGATTGGGCTTTAAAATGGATTGAAAGTGATTCATTCGCCGAGCGTTTGATAGCTTTTGCAGCAGTGGAGGGAATTTTCTTTTCAGGGGCTTTCTGCTCTATTTTCTGGTTGAAAAAACGCGGCTTGATGCCAGGGCTTACCTTTTCAAACGAATTGATTTCGCGCGACGAAGGCGTTCACTGCGACTTTGCCGTTCATCTTCACAACCACCACTTGGTGAACAAAGTTTCTAAAGAACGCATCCGCGAGATAATTGTTGACGCTTTAAATATTGAACGTGAGTTTATTACCGAATCACTTCCCGTAAGTTTGATAGGGATGAACGCCAAATTGATGACCCAATACCTTGAATTTGTAACCGACAGACTTTTGGTGGAACTTGAATGCGAAAAGGAATATAACGTTACCAACCCGTTCGATTTTATGGATATGATTTCGCTTCAAGGGAAAACCAATTTCTTCGAAAAGCGCGTAGGCGAGTACCAAAAAGCTGGGGTTACCAACAAAGATAAGGAATCAAACAAAATCAGTTTCGACGCGGAGTTTTAGATTATTGATACTTGGTTGATACTAAGTGGATACTATAGATTCTAAATTGGATTCTATTGTAACTTCCCAACAAACAACAGCATCAACAGCATCAACAGTATCAACAGCATCAACAGCATCAATAGAACCATTTCAAAATGAGTTATAGGAATTTACAGATTTGGCAGCTTGCTCGATTGCTTGTTATTGATGTACATAATATGTCTTTAAATCTTCCTGCATTTGAAAAATTTGAAGTTGGGAGCCAAATTAGACGGTCTGTAAAATCTGTAAAATCAAATATTGTAGAAGGATATGGTAGAAGAAGATATAAGCAAGAATACATTCGGTTTATGGTTTTTGCGCTTTCTTCAAATGATGAAACAATAGATCATTTGGAAACACTATATGAAACGAAGTCCTTAAAAAATGAAGAGTTGTATCAAGATTTACACAAAAGAACAAAGCAATTAGGAATTAAAATCAACAACTTTTTGCAAAGTATAGAAAAGAATCACAATAAGTTCGATGATTTGAATGATTCTATGGATACTAAGTAGATCCTAAGTGGATACTATAGATACTAAATTGATTCTATTGTAAACACCAACAGCATCTACAGTATCAACAGCAACAACAGCAACAATAGAATCAATAGTATCCATAGCAAAAACAGTATCAAAAGTATCTAACCACAAAAATTAAGAATTATGAATGTAGTAAAAAGAGACGGCCGGAAAGAGCCTATAATGTTTGATAAAATTACGGCTCGCGTGCGCAAACTGTGCTACGGTTTAAACGAATTGGTAGATCCCGTAAAAGTAGCAATGCGTGTAATTGAAGGGCTTTACGACGGTGTAACAACCAGCGAGCTGGATAATTTGGCTGCTGAAATTGCCGCAACAATGACCACTTCGCACCCGGATTACGCACGTTTGGCGGCTCGAATCTCTGTTTCCAATCTACATAAAAACACCAAAAAATCATTTTCGGAAGTAATGACGGATCTTTACGAATACGTAAATCCGCGTACCGGAAAAAAAGCGCCATTGTTGAGCGATGAGGTTTTTGAGGTGATAAAAAACAACGCTGAGGAACTTGATTCAACCATCATTTATAACCGTGATTTTGGGTATGATTATTTCGGTTTTAAAACTTTGGAACGCTCCTATTTGCTGAAATTGAACGGAAAGATTGCAGAACGTCCGCAGCATATGTTGATGCGTGTTTCCGTAGGAATTCATATGAACGATTTGGCAGCAGTAAAGGAAACCTATGAGTTGATGTCGAAGAAATATTTCACCCACGCAACCCCAACACTTTTCAACAGCGGAACACCAAAACCGCAGATGTCATCCTGCTTTCTGCTTACAATGAAGGACGACAGCATCGATGGAATTTACGATACATTGAAACAGACCGCAAAGATTTCACAATCTGCTGGCGGAATTGGTCTTTCAATCCACAACGTGCGTGCAACGGGTTCTTATATTTCCGGTACCAATGGAACTTCAAACGGAATTGTGCCGATGCTTCGCGTTTTTAACGATACCGCGCGGTACGTGGACCAAGGCGGCGGAAAGCGAAAGGGAAGTTTTGCAATTTATGTAGAACCTTGGCACGCTGATATTTTTGACTTTTTGGATTTGAAGAAAAACCACGGAAAAGAGGAAATGCGCGCCCGCGATCTTTTTTACGCCATGTGGATTCCAGATTTGTTTATGCAACGCGTTCAGGACGATGCCGAATGGACATTGATGTGCCCAAACGAATGCCCCGGACTATATGATTGCCATAGTGAGGATTTTGAAGCACTTTACCATAAATATGAAGCTGATAACAAGGGCAGAAAAACCGTAAAGGCCCGTGAGCTTTGGGAAAAAATCCTGGAATCGCAAATTGAGACCGGCACGCCGTATATGCTCTACAAAGATGCCGCAAACCGAAAGAGCAACCAGAAGAATTTGGGAACCATTCGTTCTTCAAATTTATGTACCGAAATTATGGAATACACTTCCAAAGATGAGGTAGCGGTTTGTAATTTGGCCTCCATCGCACTGCCTATGTTCGTGAAAAATGGCGAATTTGACCATAAAGAACTTTTCAAAGTAACCAAACGTGTAACCAAAAACTTGAATCGCGTAATTGACCGAAATTACTATCCGGTTATTGAAGCGCAAAACTCCAATTTCCGCCACCGTCCGGTTGGGTTGGGAATTCAAGGTTTGGCAGATGCTTTTATCATGCTTCGTTTACCGTTTACCAGTGATGAAGCCAAAAAATTGAACCAAGAAATTTTTGAAACGCTCTATTTTGCAGCTGTTACTGCTTCTATGGAAGAAGCGAAGGCAGATGGTCCCTACGAAAGTTATAAAGGCTCACCTATTTCCGAAGGATTATTTCAGCATAATTTATGGGGAATAAAGGACGAAGAGCTCAGCGGCCGCTGGGATTGGGGAAAACTGCGCAAAGACGTAAAAAAGCACGGCGTTCGCAACTCACTTTTGGTAGCACCGATGCCGACTGCTTCCACGTCGCAAATTCTTGGAAACAACGAGGCTTTTGAGCCTTATACTTCAAATATTTACACCCGTCGCGTACTTTCGGGAGAATTTATTGTTGTGAACCAACACCTTTTGGAAGACTTGGTTGAACTTAGTTTGTGGAATGAGGATTTAAAGGAAGAAATTATGCGCGCCAATGGTTCTATCCAGGATGTTGAAATAATTCCGCAGGAACTGAAGGAACTTTATAAAACCGTGTGGGAACTTTCTATGAAAGATATTATTGATATGAGCCGCCACCGTGGTTATTTCATTGACCAAAGCCAATCGCTGAACCTATTTATGGAAAACGCAAATATGGCAAAACTAACCTCGATGCATTTTTATGCTTGGAAAAGCGGTCTTAAAACCGGAATGTATTATTTACGCACGAAAAGTGCCGTGGATGCTATTAAATTCACACTTAAAAAGGAAGAGAAAAAAGAAACCGTTGGTGCCGAAGTTGAGGCAATGGCAACAAAAGATATTTCCACTAAACCAATGACGCCACAGGAATTGCGCGAAATGCTGACACAATCCAAAAACGCTCCGGATGATGATTGCTTGATGTGCGGATCTTAAATTTTGGAATAGTTTTATAATGGAAAAAGCCCTTGTTCAATTGAGCAAGGGCTTTTTCGATTTAAGAAGAAATTATTTATCCTTCGTCGGAAGGCAGGGACATTCTGGTATATTCCAGCACGAGGGCACTCAGCCAATCCCAGTTAATTGATTTGTACGGATATTTCGCCATAAACTCGGCATTGTCGCCAAATAGTAATTCATAATTTTCCTCAAAATCACTTTTTGGCAGCCAGAATATTTTATCGCCCTTCTGAACGTAGTACGATTTCACAACACCGCCACCAATGGTAGGGCCGGGGCCCATTTTAAAACCTTTTGATTCTTTGGCAAATGGATCGTGATAAACCGAAATTATTTGGCTGAATTCGGGATTTATCAGTTGCATCAAAAATTCCTTTTCGTCTTTTTTGTTTTTTAGGGAAACTTTTTGGTTCACAAAATAAATCTGGTCATTGCTGGTCAATTTTTTTGCGCTGTTTCTTCTTCCCATCCCATAATTGCTGAACTTTTGGGAAACCTTTCCGAATTTTTCCCATCCGCTGGCGTAAAGGTAAGCCTCGGCAATCTGCGATGCATCGTAGGTTTCTTTTTTGTCGGTAATACTGTCCTTGAAGACCATTTGGGCAATCTGCCCTTTTTTGGTTACAATGCCTTTGCAGTAGCCCTTGTGTTCGGAACCGTCCTTCATAATCACGGTCGATACTTTTTTAGTGGCAGGTTGGTCAAAACCTTCGTTGAAATAATAGGTTTTTAACATGTCCTTTTCCTCGTCGCTATATTTAACCTTTTCCTGCGCAAAGCCAAAGCTGCAGGCCGTTAATAGTACGATTGATAAAAATTTTAGTTTCATAATGTTGAGATTTATTGGTTGCTGAAACAATATTCCAACATTAATTTGAAACGGAGAATTATTTTGGTGAAAAATCGGTTCCGAAAGCATCAAAATACGGCAGATGCCCTATAAAGTTTAACGGCACTTCAAATTTTAAAAAGAAAAAGGAGCCCGATTCGGACTCCTTTTTGCTAAAGGTGTTCTAGAATTTACTACGCTTTCTTATAACTGGTGTAATATTCTTCCATCAAGTTCATCAAGGCCGTTACCAGATCTTTAGTTTCAAGCAATAGGCTGAAATACAAAGTGGTGTTTTTAGGGCTTGACTCCTCGGTGCGGGTTCGGGCTATTTGCTTTTCAATTTTATTTGAAAGGCTTGCGAAGATTTCGTCTTTCTTCTCAAGTACATTCCCGATGCGCTGGAATTCCTTTTTGTGGAAGATGTCCTCAATTTCATTTAAAAGCTCTTCCAAATGGTTGTCTATTTCCTGAAGATCCTTTATTTGGTTGAAACGAAGCGCCTTGTGATTGTTGTTCACGTGCTTGTAGCTCGCCTTTGAAATAAATTCCAGCGACTGTACAACATCGGTTAGATAGCCGAGGATGATAATGTAGAAATTGCTTCCGCGAACGCTGGTCTCGTCCAGATTTTTGATAAAGTAGAAAATATTATCACGCAGTTCCTCTACTTCGTCATTCAATTTGTTTACACCTTTTTTGCTCTTTTTCAGTTTTTTGGTGTCCTGTTTGGCAAGGCCCCGAAGCATATCAGTATAAATTTTATTTGAGCGTGAGACTACATTACTGATATTTTCGGCACTTTCCTGGATAATTCCTTGAACGGTTTTGCTTTCGGTCTTTTTCAATCCGCTTTTGTCCAGTTTCAATTTCACCTTATTTTTATGTGAAAGGTAATTTCGAACCAACAAAAGGATGGCCAATAGCAGCAATACGGCAATCATGGCGCCCCTTCCAATATAGATTAGGTATGCCAGCGTGCCGGCAGCCGTAAAGGCCACAAACGCGGTAAAGAACCATCCGCCTATTACATTCATAACCCCTGCCACGCGATAAACGGCACTTTCGCGGCCCCAAGCCCTATCGGCAAGTGATGTACCCATGGCTACCATAAAGGTTACATAGGTGGTGGAAAGCGGCAGTTTCATAGAAGTTGCCGTAGCAATCAAAATACCCGCAACCATAAGGTTTATGGAAGCACGGATCATGTCAAAGGCAGGAAGTTCGTAGGTTTTGTGCTTTGGAAGATTTACTACCGGTTTTTCAAAACGCTTATCTATTTTGGTTTGAAGCGATTTCGGAATAATAAATTCAAAATAAGTTGCAACCTGTGTACTCGACTTTACCAAAAAGCGCGAAAGCATATTGGGACTGAACTTTTCGTGCCCTTCGCCTTGGCGGGCTAGGTCTATCTCGGTATCAGAAACGGTACGTGCTTTTTTGGAAAACCAAAGGGTAAGTACCATAATACCACCCGCAATAAATAGAAGCAAAGGTTCTGCGGGTACCTGATCTGCCAGACTGTGCATATTGTAATCTGAAGCGGCCACCCCGGATGCTGCCCAATCTATGTAACTATGGTAGGCCGCCATCGGTACGCCTATAAAGTTTACCAAATCGTTCCCCGCAAACGCAAGGGCAAGACTGAAAGTACCTACAGCAATTACGATTATGAGAATGTTCTTTTTGAAAATCATCATAAAAAGCTGTGAGAAAACCGTCCAGAATATGAAGCTGCCGCCGATAAGCAACCAAGTGTCGCTTTCAATAATGTTTTTAAAACTTCCGTAAAATGGCGTACCCTTTAATCCTTTTACGAGGATGAAATAACTAATACAGGTAAGGGCCAAACCACCAAAAATAGCCCCGAAATATTTCATCTTCCGTTCTACATGAAATGTAAACACGAGCCTTGAGAGGTACTGCACGACCGCACCCACGGTAAACGCAATTACCACGGAGAGTAGGATTCCCGTGATGATTTCTACCGCTTTTTCGGTGTTGATGTATTTTGTGATGGCTGAAATGGTCTCCGCATCGTTATGGCCTATTTTTATCAATGCCATAATAACGGCAGCTCCCAAAAGTTCAAAAACGATGGAGACCGTGGTAGATGTGGGCAACCCAATAGTGTTAAAGAAATCGAGCAGTAAGATATCGGTTATCATTACCGCCATAAAGATGATCATGATTTCATCAAAGTAAAACTCGCCGGGGACAAAGATTCCTTTCCGCGCTACTTCCATCATCCCGCTTGAGAAAACGGCTCCAATGAAAATCCCCAAACTGGCGATTATCAAAATGGTCCTAAAGGAAAGTGCCTTGGAACCGATGGCGGAATTTAGAAAGTTTACGGCATCGTTACTTACCCCAACCACCAAATCTGCAATAGCAAGTGCGGCAAGCGCCACGATCATTAATAAGTAGATATTATCCATTCTGGTTTTTATTAAATTGGTGCAAATTTCCCATTTAAATCAGGAATGATTGTTACCAAATTGTTATCTGTATTTTAAAAATCTATTTGAAAGCGCCCCTGTAAAATTGTTGCGTTTCCTTGGTCTTTAATATCTGCCCAAATATAGTTTACCATCAAACGAGTTGCGGGATTCAAATACCAATTCAAGCCCAAAACAAGGTCCGACTGTTTTCCGCCAAAGATTGATTTATCGGTCAAATCTGTTTCCGAATAACGCACAGCCACCTCCCAAGCTCCGGCGCCGCTGGCTTTTCCGCCGAAATTTCGATTGGGTTTTACCCTGTCAAAACCTTCGTATGAACTTTTATAGTTTTTGCTTTCACCCGTTATAAAAAAGCTCGCTTCGCCATAAAAATTGGAAAAAGCGAAGTCATCGGCAATGGTTTTTACGGTAGCGTTTAAATATTCCCCCTGAAAAGAAAACGGCCCGTGTACGTACGCAGCCTCGTAATTCGTGAGGGCAATACTTTCTACATCTTCCAAAATTCCGGTAGAAATATATTTGGGAGCCAAATGCGCGCCGGGTCTTATAGCAACTTGGTACGCTTTGCTCTCTGGTTTTCTGTAGCTGTGTGCTGCGCCCAGATGCAATAATTGTCTTTTTTCTATATTTCGTATTGCCAGACCGGTCATTCTTCCCGTTATCACATAGCCATCATCGGCAAAGGCATCGTCGCTGCTGTTGTTTGCATTTCGAAAAGCCCCCACCTGGGCAGATAGACGCTGGGCTAAAAAATCTTTCAGCAAAAGGATACCGTTGTTGCGGCTTTGGGCGAAGGCATCATTTTGGCCCGGCTCCATAAAAGTGGTGTATTTGCTGCTGTTTAGGGCCGATAACCGAAAAGGTTCCTTAAAATGCCCAATCATAATGTTGCCTACAACAGGAATATCGCCCACTCCAATGTACACATCCTTTAGCTCCGTTTCATCACCGGCAAAATCTACTTGAAATTTGAAGAAAGTATGTTCATAAATAGTTCCAGAGAAAAATAACCTTGCCCGTCTTATCTCGGTCCCGCTTTTTGATTCAAGGGGGCCATAGGTTTCATTGAGGGCGCTATTTTGGAAGAGGTAGGCGTGGTCCACCATAATCCGACCGCCGAATTTTAATTTAAATTGCTGGTCCTGACTTTCCAATTTAAATCCGTTGTCCCATTTAAAAGAAAAGGGATTGCCGGGTGTTTCCTGCGAAAACGTAGTAAAAAAAGAAAACACCAAGGCACTGAAAAGGAAGTGCTTACGCTGCATTGAAAATCAGTTTTAGTTTTTGTCGCCACAAAGGACTGATTTTATGGCAAATTGAATGTTTCTTTAATGTTAAGTTAACAGGGTAATATTAACATTAAAATTCAAAGAAAAGGGCTGTGCAAATAGGCACAGCCCAATTTGAAAATCTAGTCGACAAAAACTAAACGATTTCAAAAATTGCCCAATATATAGGCAATTACAAAGAAAATCTATCGATCATAACCTAGTGTGAAGATAACTTTACCAAATCATTAATATATTGATTCAAAACAAAATTATATTTTATAAAAAGTAGAAAATAAGAGAGATAGAGGTTTAATGTTAAGTTAACGTTACCAAATAGTTTCGTAAGCGTTAATTTTATAAATTTGATTATTCTGAAAATTTAAAACTTTGAAAAATATAATCACCCTATTTGCAATCGTATTAACGGTTTCAATGTCATTCGCACAAAATGCTAATAAAAACACGTATTATTTGGATGGCGATGTGATTAAGGCAACAATATATCACGATAATGGAACGATTGCACAAACTGGCTACTATACTGCAGACAATAAGCTAACTGGAGAATGGGTAAGCTATGATTTTAACGGTAATAAAACTGCCATTGCACAATATAATAAAGGTGAAAAAGTGGGCACGTGGTATTTCTTTACAAATGAAGACATAAAAGAAGTTTCTTATGCTGATGCCCGTATTGCTAAGGTTGTAACTTGGAAAATCTGACGATATTCAAATTGTTTCTAATTAAACTCAAATTCTATTATACATACAAAAACCCTAGCTCAAATGCTAGGGTTTTTTATTTTTCAAGTAATACATTTTAAAATTTGAGTGAGTAGCCCAAACTAATTTCTTGTCCCGGACTCCATTTGGAAAATAGTTGATCCTCTGCTCCAAACGATTGATAAACGCTTTCAATATCGTCATTTAATAAGTTGTCGAACTTTAAGGATATTGTTGAATTTTTGTTTGACCCAAAGCTTTTTGAAATGTTCAGTTTCACATTGTGAAAGGGCATTGTATAAACATCTGCCACATCTGCTGCGCCTACAATTTGAAGGGTTTTTCCCTGAGTATTGTAGAAAAGGCCTCCTTGGAGTCCAGTTTCCGCATATTTATAATTGAAGCCAAGGTTTATTAAATAAGGGCTTTGGCCTTGCAATTGTCTATTGTCGTCAAGAGTTTCACCGGTACGTAAATTATCTAGCCTTCCTTCCCTTTCGTCTTCACTGTACTGCTGTTGCGATTCTATAAGTGAGAAATTTAAATTGAAATCTATGTTCTGTAAACCGCTTATAAACCCGAGATTTTTTCTTATTTCTAGCTCACCCCCAAAAACTTTTGCGTCTCCTAAGTTTAGTGGCGTGTATTGTCCATATGCCCTCCTGATAAATGAAAGCTCAATAGGATCAGTAAAAGATTTATAGAATCCGCTTATTGCGAAGAAATCTCCTGCTTCTCCATATTGTTCGTATCTAATGTCAAAATTATTTACATAAGTAGGCTGAAGGTTTATATTGCCAATAAATGTGGTACTGCTTATTGGGTCAAAAATTTCGGCGAGTGAGGCTTCTTTAAATGAAGGTCTTGCCGTAGTTCTTGAATAGGAAGTACGTATTTTTTTGTTTTCATCTTCATTCAAATCAAAAATTAGATTTGCCGATGGGAAAAAGTCTGATTTTTCTAAAATTTTGGCACCTTCCAGTCTGGTTCCGTCCTGTCTTTCACCTGAGTAAATCAAGTCGAATTTTTCAAACCGCACCCCTAAAGCTGCATTCATCCAATTTGTTACCTTAAATTCTTCAGCTATATACCCTGCTGCGATTTGTATTTTTGAATTGTAAGAATCTGAATCGTTGGAGTCTTGGCGCACATAGGTTCCGCTATTTGTATTTGGGTCATAAATATTTTCTGGGATCAATAGTTGGTTTGGATCACCTCCAAATGTTGCCGTCGAAAAATTAAGCAACGGCAAAGAGTATTTTATTACTTCAAAGTCTCTTTCTTTTTGGGTAAAGGCACCGCCGATTTTAGCTTTTGCTTCAAATCCAAAAAGATTGTGCTCCTTTTCAAGACCAATTTTTCCGGCAAGATTTAATTCTTCAAGTGATCTAAAAAACCTTGACGCATCGCCAGATTCACTTGGCTCAATTGTGAATACTTCCTCGCCCGTAGTTGGATTTATGGATACTCTAAAAGGAGTTGTGTGAAAATCTTTATCGTCCACCCTGGCAAGGGAGGGCGATAGGTTCCATTCCAAATTCCAGTCATTATAACTGCCAAGGGTATGTGTGCCTTTTAATAGTCCATTTGTAATGGATCTCTGAACGTAGGTTAGGTTGTCTTTTTTAATCGTATTGCTGCTAACTATAAAATTGTCCAGCCTAAAAATACCAGCTTCAGATTCTCCATTTTGGATGTGAAGTACATTAAATTGATATTTTGATTTTTCGGTTTTAAATGTTAACCCACCAAGGGCGCTAATTAAAACGGTGTTGTTTCCTAACTCACCAGTTTGTGTGCGGTCTGCTAAAAGTTCAAAATTAGATCTGTCTGATTCGTCTTTTCTGTATAGCTGGCCATTGATGTATTCATCGTAATACTTTGTTTCATTTCGGTATGACACTGATGCCAAATACCCTAATTTATTTTCGCCTACATCAAATTGATCTCCCGCTGTTATAGCAAAGTTATAGTTCATAAAACTTTGTTCCCGCTCTGCTGCCATTTGTGGGTTAAACCGTTGGGTTAAATCTCGAACAAGCTCTCCGTCCTGTTGCGGTAAAGGCACTTGTTGCGATTGGGGAATAGGATTGTCCCTTAGCCCGTCATCAAAACCTAAAAAGTCTGTACCACTTTTATCGCCTGTTAAGTAGTTGTTTTTGAAATGAAAATCAGCGTTGTAGCCCACTCCAAGCGAAATACTATATTCAGCCCTGCTAGGAATGTCCTTGGTTACAATGTTTATTACACCACCGGTAAAGTCGGCTGGCTGGTCTGCAGTTGCAGATTTGGTAATCAATACATTTTCTAGAATTTGTGAAGGAAAAATATCCAGTTGCAGTGTATTTCTATCAGGGTCCAAACCGGGCACTTCCATGCCATTTAGTATGGATTTTGTGTATCGGTCTCCTAAGCCCCTAACATACACGTATTTTCCTCCTTGTACCGAAACGCCCGGAACGTTTTGAACTGCTGAAGCCACATCGCTTGCACCAGTTTTTTTAATGGATTCCAAAGACAAGCCATCCATTAGGGTAACTGAGTTTTTCTGAATGCTTAAAACAGAAGCTTCTGTATTTTTACGGGCAGTTGTGGTAACAACCACTTCATCCAGTTGTCCAGCAGAAGCATTAAGCGTAACATCAACAGTTGTGGTTTGACCTGGATTTATTTTTACTTCTGTAATTTCCTTAGTTTGATATCCAACGAACGAAAAAACAAGTGTGTAAGTTCCAGCATCTAACTTTAGGTTGTACTTGCCATCAAAATCAGAGGTTGTTCCCGTTTGTGAACCTTTCACAATAACGTTTGCAAAAGAAAGCACGTCATTATATTCACCATCATTTATAACCCCCGTAACAACACCTGTTTGTGAAAAGGAAATTTGAAATAAAAACATTGCAATAAGCAATGGGAAAATATTTTTCATAAAAATATATTTATAAAATTTGCCCGTCTTCTTTTAGAAAGACGAGCAAATTGCTAATTGATTTAAAACAAGTTAAATGAGAATACAAATTTTTAGAAAGCTCCTTTAGATTTTGTGTAAGTCCAAGAAAAGTTTGAAAGATTGGCTCCTCCTGAATTTCCTGAGTTTGCCCAAGATGCAGCTCTTTCAGTAAATGATGGATTAAGGATTATCGGTGTTTCGCCTTCGCCAGTTTTTTCAACAAAAATGTCATTAGCGTTAGCAACACCACTAGGTAAGCTTACAGTCCAATTTGAATACGATAGCTTTCCATTGAGGAAGTTTTGTGCCACTGCATTGTTGTCTAACTCTACATCAGAATCTGCTTTAAAACCTACTGCATAAATGTTTTTTAGGGTGCCCATTGCTCTGTCGCGCAAATCTGCATATTCGCCATTTTCTGTAGTAGTATTTCCGATTAACGTGATACCGTCCAGTGTGAATTTTCCTTCCAACGATCCTGCTGGGCCGTCAATTTCTAAAGCGTGGTCTGAAACATTTCCTAAGATTGCAACGGAATTTGAAATTGTACCGGAATAAGCCTCGTCTATATCAAGGGCATCATCACCGCAGGCCCAAACTATTGCGTTTGAAACATTTACAGATCCTCCGAACCACTCGATGCCATCATCTACATTTGCTACAACTTCAATGTTTGAAATAGAAGTTCCTGTTCCCACGGCTCCAAGTGTAAGACCGTTAATTTCATTACCATCCCCAATAGAAGTACCTCCGTGGCGAATGGAAACATAATTCAAAGTACCTGAATCATCTGCATTATCAGATCCTCCATAAAGACCATTCGTGTCACTGGCTGGAATACCTTCAATTTGGTTTTCAAGGGCATCACCAGACAAAGAGGCTTTTGCCTTACCTAATATTATAACACCGCCCCAAAGGCCTCTGTCATTTTCAGTAAGATTAGTGCCAAATTTTTGTCCCAATGCTATATTATCTGCAATTGAAGTAAATATAATTGGCTTATCTGCCGTTCCATTAGCTTCAATTTTTGCACCTCTAGCAACAATAAGTACAGCAGCACTCGCTTCTTGACCCGCATAGGCTTTTATTATTGTTCCTTCATTAATGGTTAAGGTAGCACCGGAGGTAACTGTTACACGGCCGTCAAGTTCCCAAATAACATCATTGGTTAATGTCATGTCTGATGTAATTTGACCAGATAGTTTATTGTTTACGGGATCTGGGTCTGGATCAATAATTGGTCCGTCATCATTACTGCTGCAGCTAACGCTAAGCACAAGAGCAAAAATCGCTATTAGAGGTAAAAAGAATTTTTTCATTAGTTTCATCTTAATTTTATAGATTAATTTCTTGGGGCAAAGATGGTTCTCTTATGTAAGGTTTGTGTTAAACTGAAGTTACCAGTTCGTCATTTTAGGGTTAGCTAAACGTTAAGCCGAAACCAAAAAAAATTGATTGGTTTGCCTTTTGAAAATAGTATCTTGCCTACAAAATTTTTAAAATTATGATGCAATGGGAACAGTTGCTTTCACTACGGAAGCACGGAGATAAAAACAAAAGACTGAGAATTGAGGAGAACGAGACCCGTTTGGGGTTTGAAGTAGATTATGACCGGGTAATTTTTTCCTCCGCTTTCCGAAGTTTGCAGGATAAAACCCAAGTTATCCCACTTTCAAAGACTTCGTTTGTTCACACCCGATTAACGCATAGTTTGGAAGTTTCCGTGGTGGGGCGCTCATTGGGAAGAATCGTGGGGAAGGAAATCCTCAAGAAACATCCACAATTGCAGGGTGTGCACGGGTATCAGTTTAACGATTTTGGGGCGATTGTTGCTGCCGCTGCCTTGGCACACGATATTGGCAATCCTCCGTTCGGTCACAGTGGCGAAAAGGCCATTGGCGATTACTTTCTGAACGGAAATGGCAAACGTTTTAAAAATCAACTTTCCGAAAAGGAATATCAGGATTTGGTTGCTTTTGAAGGAAATGCCAATGGGTTCAAAATCTTGACGGAATCCAAAAACGGGGTTGAAGGCGGCCTGCGGCTGACCTTTGCAACCTTGGGAGCCTTTATGAAATACCCCAAGCAATCGCTTCCGAAAAAACCCACGTCACACGTGGCCGATAAAAAATTCGGCGTTTTTCAAAGTGATACAGATTTTTTTAATGAAGTTGTTTCCGAACTCGGTCTTTTGAACAGAAACGATAATGGATTTGCCCGGCACCCACTTGCTTATCTCGTGGAAGCCGCCGATGATATTTGCTATACCATTATCGATTTTGAGGATGGCATAAACCTGGGACTGATTGAAGAGGAAATAGCATTGGAATATTTGATAAACCTGGTGAGGGACAGTTTGAAAAAAGATATTTATTCGCGCTTAAGGACCGTGCAGGATCGGTTGGCATATTTGCGCTCACTCGCCATTAATACCTTGATTTCTGAGGCGGCAACAATTTTTATAGAAAATGAGGAAGAAATTTTAAATGGCACTTTTTCCGAAGCCTTGCTGGACAGGAGCCAATACAGAGCCCAAATTGCCGACATTATAAAAATAAGCGTTGAAAAAGTGTATCAAAGCACGGAAGTAACGGAAAAGGAAATAGCAGGGTACACCATTTTAACAACCTTGCTTGAGGCCTTAACTACCGCCTTTGAAAACTATCACAACGAGCGGCTTCGTCATTACGATAAGATTTTGTTGCAGCTTATTGGTTTCAACAGCATGGGGAGCTATTCGGTCTATGACTATTTAATGGAAAGTTGTAGCTATATTTCTCGACTAACGGATGGTAATGCGCTTCAGATTTTTCAAAAAATAAGAGGTAACCTTTAAATTTTAAATATTTTAATGGCTGAAAACTGTTAAAAATTGATATTTGAAGGGTGATATTGTCAATTTTATGATATTTTTAGCAATCCTTTTTTAAGGATGCAATAATCAACATTTTTTAGATAGTCCATATCTATTCTTATTCACCTAAAAACTTAATTTTTAAGCTTATGAAAAAAGTTCTTTACTTAATTATCATTTTTGCTGTAAACGTATCCTTTGCACAGGATTACAGCAATGTGGTAAAAGCGTACCTTCAACAAAATCGATCGCAGCATTCGTTCCAACCGCAGGATATAAATGATATTTCGATAGCCTCGCAGAGTTTTTCAAAGAGCATGCAGGCCCACAATGTTTATGTGGAACAGCATTATCAAGGCATTGAGATTTTCAATTCAACCTCTCCATTCGTGATTAAAGATGGAGCTGTGTACAGTGCTAAAATTTCTTTTACGGATAATATTTCTGCAAAGGTAAACGGTACTACTCCTTCAATATCTGCTGTGGGCGCCATAGGAAAAGCAGCAAATGCCCTTGGCTTGCAGAGTCCTTCAAATCTGAATCTTATTGAAACACTTTCAGATCATAGTTACATTTTCTCAGATGGAAATATTTCCTTGGAAAACATTCCCGTGGAACTGGTTTACCAAAAAATGGAACAAACGGGCAACTTGAAGTTAGCTTGGAATCTGAGCATCTATCTATTGGATGCGTCACATTATTATAGTGTTCGTGTGGACGCAATGACAGGTGAATTATTGGATACTATGGATTGGGTAGTTAGCTGTAATTTTGGCTCAGAATCACATTCGCACGCCAATACGGCGAGCATTCTTTTCGCAAATAAGAGTGAAGCTAGCGCGCCTATTACCAATGCCGCAGCAGCCTATCGAGTTTTTCCATTGCCTTTGATTGGGCCTAATAATGGTTCTGATCAATTAGTTAGCGATCCGGCCGATCCGGTGGCGTCTCCTTTTGGATGGCATGATACCGATGGTGTGGCTGGACCTGAATTTACTTATACAAGAGGTAACAATGTTCTTGCCCAGGAAGATAAAAATGGCAATAACGGGTCTGGAGCAACTGCAGAAGGAGGTCCAACCCTTACATTTGATTTTCCTTTTAATTTACCACAGGATCCAAATTTATTTACCGATGGTGCAATCACCAATCTGTTTTATATGAATAATATGATGCACGACATCTCTTTTCATTATGGATTTGACGAGGAAAGTGGAAACTTCCAAATAAGAAATTATACAGGAGCTCCTGGCGCTGGTGATTTTGTTTTTGCAGATGCTCAAGATGGAAGCGGGCTTAACAACGCCAACTTTGGTACTCCTCCAGATGGAAGTGCTCCTAGAATGCAGATGTTTCTATGGTCTGCACCAGGAAGTGTGCTCGGAACTTTGCTAACCGTAAATAACGGACCTTTAGCTGGATCTTATTACGCCTTTGATTCAAGCTTTGCACCGCCATTAACTACTACTCCTATAACGGCAGATCTTGTTGTGGTGGAGGATGATAACTCTGGTGCTTCTACCGATCCTTATGATGGTTGTGATAATATTACAAATGGTTCGAGTATTGCTGGGAAAATCGCAGTAATACGAAGAGGCGAGTGCAATTTTGCCGTGAAAGTGCAAAGCGCACAGGATCAAGGTGCACTGGCCGTTATAATGGTAAATAACACCCCCTTGGATCCTATCCCAATGGGGGGAACGGGAACCGGTATTACCATTCCGGCTATCATGATCTATCAGGCCGATGGGGAAGCATTAATTGCATCTCTTTTAAATGGTGATACAATTAACGCAACTTTAGTGGACGATGGTTCGGGAGATGATCCGTTCCAGCGCGATGGTGATCTGGACAATGTAATAGTTGCTCATGAATACGGGCACGGAATTTCCAACCGTTTAACAGGTGGAAGACTCCAAGCAGGATGTTTACAGAATCAAGAGCAAATGGGCGAGGGTTGGAGTGATTTCTTCGGATTTATATTAACAATAAAACCTGGAGATACCAGATTTGATGCTCGAGGTACAGGGACATATGCGGTAGGTCAGGGAATTGCAGGCCTTGGATTAAGAACCAAGCCTTATAGTTCAGATTTTGCTGTTAACAATTTCACTTATAATAACATTCGATCACAAGCAGTTCCACACGGAGTAGGATCAGTATGGGCTACCATGTTGTGGGATTTAACGTGGGATTTGATAGATGAATACGGCTTTGATCCAGATATTTACAACGGGACAGGAGGAAATAATATAGCCTTGCAACTAGTTATGGATGGAATGAAGTTACAACCATGTAGTCCAGGCTTTGTAGATGGTCGTGATGCAATTTTAGAGGCAGACCAAATTGCCAATGGAGGTGCTAATAGATGTCTAATTTGGCAAGCCTTTGCAAAACGTGGTTTAGGCTTAAGTGCTGATCAGGGAAGTTCTGGCAGCAGATCTGATGGAACAGAGGCTTTTGACGTTCCTGGGGATTGCCCACTGGGTGTGTCAGATAACGGTGGACTTGAGAAAAATTTCATAGTATATCCCAATCCATCTAACGGTGAGATTACAATTAAATCTCGTGTGGATGTGGGAGAAGCCACCATATCTATTTTTGATATGAATGGAAGAAAAGTTTTCACCCAACAACTGGAGCTACATACATCTGCTAACGTAAATGCTAGTGGACTTAAAGCCGGAATTTACTTAATACAAATAGATGGAGATAACCGCTCTCAAACTTCTAAACTTATAATTAATTAAGTTTGAAAATGATTTTTAAATTAAAAGAGGCTCAAAGGAGCCTCTTTTTTTTTATAGATAGTTTTGAATGATTTTATAAATTTCACCAGAAGAAATTCCCATTTGCATTTGTAGTTCGTCGATCGTGCCGTGCTCTGGAAAGACGTCTGGAACCCCCAGCGTTTTTATATTTTTTCGATAACCGTTCGCGCTGGCAAAGGCAGTAATACTTGTTCCTAAACCTCCTATAAGCGTTCCATCCTCAATGGTAATAATTGTTTTATACTTCTGAAAAACCCGGTGCAATAAATTTTCATCCAAAGGTTTTAAGAAGCCAATATCCACACAGCCAACTCTATCTCTATCAGAAGAATTCAGCAGCTCAATGGCCATTTGCGCATTTTGGTTTGCAGTCCCTATTGTAAGTAGGAGAATATCGCTTCCTTCCTTTAAAATTTCGCCTTTACCAATTTCAATAGCATTAAAGGAGCCCTGCCAATTCAATATTTTCCCCCTTCCCCTGGGATAGCGGATAAAAATAGGTAAGTCTAACCCCAGTTGTGCGGTGAACATTATATTGCGCAATGCTATTTCATCCCTCGGAGCAAAAATGATGAGGTTTGGTATGCAGTTCAAATATGCCAAATCGAATATTCCGTGGTGGGTGGCGCCATCCTCGCCTACAATACCGGCACGATCCAAACAGAAGATTACTGGGATTTTCTGGAGACAAACGTCGTGGATCACTTGATCATAAGCACGTTGTAAAAACGTAGAATAAATATTGCAGAAAACCCGAAATCCTTGAGTAGCCATCCCTGCGGCAAAAGTTACGGCATGTTGTTCGGCAATGCCAACATCAAAAGCGCGTGTTGGGTATGCATCCATCATAAATTTTAAGGAACTGCCGGTGGGCATCGCGGGAGTAATGCCTATGATCTTTTCATTTTGGGAGGCCAGTTCCACCAGTGTTTTTCCGAAAACATCTTGAAATTTTGGCGGGTGCATTTTATCGCTTCGGGGAGGTAGGTCACCTGTGAGCGCATTAAATTTCCCCGGAGCGTGATATGCTACTTGATTTTCCTCAGCCTGTCGAAGTCCTTTTCCCTTGGTAGTAATTACATGCAGGACTTTTGGCCCGGCGACATGTTTAAGTCGCTCCAGTTCTGAAATCACCAAATCTAAGTTATGTCCATTTATCGGGCCGGAATAATTGAAGTTTAGCGCTTCAAAAATATTGTCTTCATTTTTGGTTCCGTTGGATTTTACTTTCGTGAAATAATCTTTTAATGCGCCTACACTTGGGTCAATCCCTATGGCATTATCGTTCAGGATAATTAATAGATTAGTGTCTGTAACGCCGGCATGATTTAACGCTTCAAACGCCATTCCGCTTGCTATCGAGGCATCTCCAACTACTGCGACGTGCTGCCTATCAACCTCACCGTTCAGTCTAGAGGCAATTGCCATTCCGAGCGCAGCGGAAATTGCGGTGCTGCTATGGCCAACCCCAAACGTGTCGTATTCACTTTCGTCTCGTTTCGGAAATCCACTGATGCCGCCAAGCTGACGGTTGGTATGGAAAATTTCCTTTCTGCCCGTTACTATTTTATGGCCGTAGGCTTGATGGCCCACATCCCATACTAAAATATCATCCGGTGTGTTAAAAACGTAATGAAGGGCTAAGGTAAGCTCCACTACGCCGAGACTAGCCCCCAAATGTCCTTCTTTTGTGGCTACAATATTTATTATAAAGTCACGAAGTTCCTGTGCCACTTGAGGCAATTTTTCTTTTGAAATTTTCCGCAGATCTTCGGGAAAGTGAATTGTATTTAGTAAGTTTTTTGGCACGCAGTAAAGATACGGTTATTACGAAATTGTTACTTGGAGAATTCGTTAATTTGTATTTTCGTTTTTATTTATCTGAATGTAAATTACGCAGGTAATAGAACCTATATCCTAAAACTTTGAGCATCATAAATCCATACAACGACGCCTTTTTTATGAAAAAAGCCCTGCGGGAAGCAGAGGCTGCCTATGAGAAGGGCGAAATACCAATTGGTGCGGTGATTGTTATCAATAATCAAATTATCGCCCGGGCGCATAATCTTACCGAAACCTTGAATGATGTAACGGCACATGCAGAAATGCAGGCCATTACGGCTGCGGCCAATTACTTGGGAGGTAAGTATTTAATAGATTGCACACTCTATGTAACCATAGAGCCATGCCAAATGTGTGCAGGGGCTTTATTTTGGAGCCAAATTTCCAAAGTGGTGTATGGTGCGCGAGACGAACATCGGGGATGTATTAACCTAAATACCAAACTGCATCCAAAAACCGAACTAATGGGAGGGATTATGGCCGAGGAAGCTTCGCAACTTTTGAAACGTTTCTTTATCGAGAAAAGGAACTTAAACTAAATAAAAAAGCCTTTCACAGTTGAAAGGCTTTAACAAATCGCAACGTATATCTTTTTAGTCGTGGATTACGCGAACTTGAGCGGCAACCATTCCTTTTCTTCCTTCCTCTTCAACATATTCTACTTTGTCACCCTCATTAAGAGCTTCACCGTTTAAGCCGGTTACATGTACAAAAATGTCCTTTCCGGTTTCATCATTTGTGATAAAACCAAAACCTTTTGATTCGTTAAAAAATTTTACTGTTCCTTCCATTTTAAATAAAAAATAAATTAATAATAGATGCAAATGTATAATTTTTATGATTTCAATTGTTAATAAAATGCAAATATTTTGAGGGAAGGCAAGCGTTTAAATTTTTTTATCTTTCTGATAATCTTGCATCTTTTTGATATTTTCCTTGGTAAGCATATAGTCTTTTACGCTTCTGTTTTTCCATCTGTAATAGATAAAAAGGGGCATGAGCACTAGAAACCCGATCATCAAGGAAAGACCAATTATTAAATTGCCGGTGGCTTCGTCCTCCAGCTTAATATAAAACCCAATGCCCAAACCGATGAGTACTGAAAAAAATAGTGTGAGTAGAAAGTATTTCATTTTCTGTGAATATTCAAACGTTAATATGCTAACGAAACTGTCTCCATTTGATTTCTTATTTCCCCGAAAAATCTATCAACTTTCGGCGATAGGCCGTTAGCAATTTTGATTTTGAAACAAAACCGTAATATTTACCTTCATTGATAACCGGTAAATTCCAAGCGCCCGTATCTTGAAATTTTTTCATTACATCGGTCATTTTATCCTCTTGAAGATTTATGATATCGGGCGGATGGTGCATAAGTTCCTTGGCGGTTACTTCTTCGTATAAATTTTGATCGAACATCACGGGCCGCAAATCGTCCAGTAAAATAATTCCTTCTAATGAGTTTGTGGTTTTATTTAGTACCGGAAACAGATTCCTTTTAGATTTTACGATGGCTTGATGTACGATTTCACCTAAATTCATCTCGGGGTATATGCTAATAAAATCGCGTTCTATCACCGTTTGTATGTCCATTAATGTAAGTACCGCATGGTCTTTGTTGTGCGTTATTAGGTCGCCCTTTCGGCCCAATTCCATAGCATAAACCGAATGGGGAATAAAATATTTGGTGATTGAAAAGGAGATGGCAGCCGTTATCATTAGCGGGATAAAAAGCTCGTAACCGCCGGTCACTTCAGCGATTAAGAATATAGCGGTAAGTGGGGCATATAGTACCCCGGCCATTAAGCCAGTCATGCCAACCAAGGTGAAATTACTTTCTGAAACACCGTTTGGAAAAAGCCCGCAATTGTTCAGAATTTTCGCAACTACGTTACCCATTATACTTCCCATGAACAATACTGGTGCAAAAATACCACCTACGCCCCCAGCACCGAAGGTTAGTGCACTTGCAATAATTTTGAAAAACACCAAACCCGCCAAGAGCGCGATAACCACCCAGATACTGCTTAATTCCAACTGAAAAATATTATTCTCCAATGCTATTTCAGGATTTCCTTTTACTAAATTGTTAATTACGTCAAATCCTTCCCCATAAAGTGGAGGGATAAAATATATAAGCACGCCAAGACCAACGCCACCAATAAGAAGGCGTTTACCAGGAGATTTAATTTTTTCGAAAAAAGCCTGTATGCCTGCATATACTTTTGTGAAATAAACCGAAGTGAAGCCTGCTGCAAGGCCTAAAAGCATATAGAAAGGGACATCGCTAAGGTAAAAAGCATCCGTGTTTTTGAACGGCAGTAAAACATCGCTCCCAAAAAAGAAATAGCTGGTAAGTATCCCCGAAATGGAGGCCAAAAGTAGCGGCAGCATAGATGCCAAAGTTAAATCTAAGCTGAAGACCTCTATGGCAAAAATAAGAGCCGCAATGGGCGCCTTGAAGATTGAAGCCATGGCCCCCGCAGCCGCGCAACCTATTAGCAGGGTTCTATTTGCTTGGTTGAGATGTAAAATTCTTGAAAGATTGGAACTTAACGCGGCTCCCGTAGCCACTGTTGGACCTTCCAATCCTACCGAGCCCCCAAATCCAACCGTGATAGGTGCTGTTAAAATGCTGCCAATCATTTGGTAGCGTTTTATAAGCCCTTTTCTTTTTGAAATTGCAAATAGGGTGGATGGAATACCGTGACTCACTCTTTGGCGAATTACATATTTAATTATAAAATACACCAAGGTTAATCCAAGAATAGGAAAAACAAAATAAAATGCTGTGTGGTAATACTGTACAAGATTGCCTTCCAGCAAATGCTGAATAAAGTGTGTTAGGTTTTTAAGTATAACCGCGCCAACGCCCGCCAAAAAACCCACGACAATAGCTATTAAATACACAAACTGGTTTTGCGAAATGTATTTAATTCGCCATATTAAAAAGCGGGTTAGTAAATTTCGTTTTTTTGTTGGCATTCGGTCTTTATGGCTTTTTCCAGATTATTGAGATCCTGAATATATATTTGTCTTAAGGCCTCGGTGTAGGGATGCGAATTGTAATAGCCGTTGTTAAAATTCTCAATAGCAATGTCCAGTTCTTTTATCGCCTCTTCACATTTCCCGCCTTCAAACAAAATTAGAGCTTTATAGTAACTTCCGTCTGCCGTCTTGTTTTTATTATATAGAATCATTTTGTTGAAATCCAATAAGGCAGCCTCGGGATTTTCATTTTCATAATGTGCAATTCCACGGTATAAAAAAGCCGTAGGTTCTGCCCAATCTTCTCCGTCGTCTTCAGTAACTTCTTGAATGTAACGATCTAGATATTCTATGGAATTTTCGTACTCCTTTAGACCTAAATAGGCCAGGCCGCGCCAATAATCTACACTTTGTCCTTGAGGGGCATCGGTAAAGTTTGGTGTTAGCGTATCGGAAGCATCAAAATCTGCAATTGCCTTTTTATAGTCTCGATAAAACTGAAGATGAAGGTATCCGCGCCAAGGCACCCAAATCTCTGGATTGCATTCCACTGCTTTATCAAAGGTGGTTTTCCAGGTATCAATTACTCCCCTTTTTAAATACGCAATTGAAAGTGCGCGCAAGGCATCACAATTGTTTGGATCCATTGCAATTGCGGCTTCAAGTTTTGTCATGAGCATCGGGGAGCCTTGTCCATGGTGCAAGCTCTGGGCATCTTCAAACAGTTCGGCCGATCGCTCCTTCTTTTCAGATTCTGAAAGGTTCGAAATATCCTCTTTGCAGGAGCTAAGGATACATAACAAGAATAGAATGCTAAGGTAGTATTTCGGCAATCTCACCATTTTCTAATTTATAGGATACGTACATATAATAGTCAACGGGCCCATCATCAAAACTAATAATATTCCAGTTTTGTGGCATTGCCGTAAGTTCTAATAATTGCGAAGTAAGTTCTTTGGAAAATTGGGTTTCGGCATACGCTGTATCAACCTGTATGGTCTCGAACCAACCGGAATTTCCTTCGCAAGTAACCAAAAAGCGAAAATTCAAATATCCCGAATCGGTATAATTTTCGTTTTTGTAATTTTTCAGTATAAAATCCCTGAATTGTTTTTTATTGCCTGCATATCCTTCTTCCGCAGCGCCATGGTGCACATGATAAATGGCTTCTGCATTGCAGAGTGAATAAACATCGTTCAAGGCAGCGGTTTCCTGATTTATGTAGCCAACGTAATGGGGATATTTATCGTGGTCTACCGGAAATTTATATTCAAAATAGAGCCATCCTCCAAAAAAGACCAATAATGCCAAAATGCAAAGGCCCAAAACTATAAATGTGATGATTTTTAAAATTTTCATAATCTAATTTACAGTAAATCCTTCGATTATTTTAAAACGTGTATTGGTTTGACGCAAAGGCCTATAAAAACTGGCAGTCTTGCGGACAATTAGTGCTTTAAATTAATCTTTAAATGAAGTTCTTCAAGCTGTTTTGCATCGATAGGCGCGGGCGCGTCAATCATCACATCTCGGCCAGCATTGTTTTTTGGGAATGCAATAAAGTCGCGGATGGTTTCCTGCCCGCCCAAAATGGCAACCAATCTATCCAAACCGAAGGCAATTCCCCCGTGCGGTGGTGCCCCGTATTGAAAAGCGTCCATCAAAAAGCCGAACTGTGCTTTTGCTTCTTCGGGTGTGAAGCCCAAATAATCAAACATCAACGCCTGAGTTTTTTTGTTGTGGATACGGATGGACCCGCCGCCAATTTCGTTTCCGTTTAAAACCAAATCGTAGGCATTGGCTTTAACCTCGCCGGGATTCGTGGCCAACAACTCCAACTGTCCCGGTTTTGGGGAAGTAAAGGGGTGGTGCATGGCGTGGTAACGCTCTGTTTCCTCGTCCCATTCCAAAAGCGGGAAATCCACGACCCAAAGTGGTGCGAATTCGTTACTCTTACGCAGTCCAAGTTCTTCTGCCAAATGCATGCGCAAAGCGCTCAATTGGGCTCGTGTCTTATTTTTGTCTCCGGAAAGTACACAGATTAAATCGCCGGGTTTTGCACCGGTTACATCTGCCCATTTTGCCAGATCGGTTTGATCGTAAAACTTATCTACGGAAGATTTGTAAGTGCCATCCTCGTTGCAGCGAACGTAAACCATTCCCAACGCCCCGATCTGTGGACGCTTCAGCCAATCGATTAAAGTGTCTATTTCTTTTCTTGTGAAGGTGTTTCCGCCCGGAACAGCTATTCCGACCACCAATTCAGCTTGGTTGAAAACGTTGAAATCTTTGTGTTGGGCAACGGCATTCAATTCCCCAAACTCCATCCCAAAACGAATATCCGGTTTGTCATTTCCGTATTTCGCCATCGCTTCATCATAGGTCATTCTTGGGAATTCGGAGATTTCTACGCCGTTTATTTCTTTCAGCAAATGTTTTGTCAGCCCTTCAAAAGCATTCAAAATATCTTCCTGTTCCACGAAAGCCATTTCGCAGTCTATTTGTGTGAATTCCGGCTGGCGGTCTGCACGTAAATCCTCATCGCGGAAGCATTTTACTATTTGGAAATATTTGTCGAGGCCGCCTACCATAAGCAATTGCTTAAAGGTCTGTGGACTCTGTGGAAGCGCATAAAACTGCCCTTCATTCATTCGTGAAGGCACAACAAAATCGCGTGCGCCTTCGGGGGTTGATTTTATTAAATATGGGGTTTCTACTTCCACAAAACCTTCCTTCGATAAATAATTGCGAACGGCAATAGCCACTTTATGACGGAAGATAAGATTCTCGCGTACGGGTTTTCTGCGGATGTCGAGGTAGCGATATTTCATACGCAAATCCTCGCCACCGTCGGTTTCGTCTTCAATAGTGAAGGGCGGGGTGAGGGATTCATTCAGAATGGTAAGTTCAGAAACCAAAATTTCCACATCGCCCGTTGGCATGTTTGGGTTTTTGGATTCGCGCTCTATTACGGTTCCTTTCACCTGTATTACGAACTCACGGCCCAGTTTTGTAGCTTTTTCCATTACTTCCTTGGGAGTTCTTTCCTCGTCAAAAATAAGTTGGGTGATGCCGTAGCGGTCGCGAAGGTCCACCCAGACCATAAAGCCCTTGTCGCGGGTTTTTTGCACCCAGCCGGAAAGGGTTACTTCTTTATTGATATCTGCCGCGCGAAGCTGGCCATTGTTGTGCGTTCTGTACATTTTATTCTGAAAAAAATTGAGACGGCAAATTTAATAAGTATTAAATGAATTGTTGTGGTTTTAAGGGTATTATTATTGGTGTGGTTTGCCTGCCGCGAATGCACGAATGTTTTTTTGATTGTTTGGGCGTATAGTTTAAAGTGCGGATGGCAATACTATAAATTCGGAGACGAGATTTGTTAAAGCCGAGACGAGAATTGTTAAAGCGGGGACGAAAATTGTTAAAGCAGAGACAAGAATTGTAAAAACGAGGACGAGAATTGTCAAAGCGGAAAGGAGATTTGTTAAAGTGAAGGCAATAATTGTTATTGCGGAAGCCAAAATGTAAATGGTGGTCACCATTATTTAAAAAGTGGGAAGCATATTTATTAAAGCGAAGGCTATAATTGTTAAAGCGGAAGGAATAAGTATAAAAGGGGTAGCTATTTTATAAAAACTAGTATTATTCCATTAAAAACTTTATTACTTCTGTATGGCCGTTTTCATCTTCAATATTTAAAAAATAGATACCGCTGTCAAGATTGGAAACGTCCATGGAGGTTTGATTTTCAAGATTTAGATTTGTTAAAAGTCTGCCCTCTAAGTTGAAGATTTTTACTTTTAGATTTTCGGTGGGGTTAGTTGGGTTTAAAAACAATATGTCTTTAGTGGGATTTGGATATAATTGAAACGCATTTCTTTGAAAATCTGTAGTGGAAAGTGGATAGCTTTTAAAGGTAGCAAAACCAAACAATGGAGTTTCAAATGAAAGAACTCTACCATCGTTATCTTCCTCAATAGTGTAGGTATAACCACCTTGTATAAATCCAAAATATTCACTTTCAAAATTATTATGCAGTTGGATGCCACAGTCTTCCGTAGTTGCATTGAAACTAATTGAAAATAATTCACCTATAAATTCATAATTTCCGCTAAAGGTATTGCACGCTCCCATGCCATTAAAGCTTAAATCTTCTGAAATACTTAAAGAGGGGGCAATTGGCGGATCTATAGTGGAAACATCATAATAAGTTCCCAGATCTGTACTCATTACTTCATATAAATACCAATCATTTTCAAAAAGTCGCGGATCTTGGGCAACACTTGTTTGAAAAATGAGGAGGATAATTAAGGAGTACAGTTTTTTTCATAACTAAGATTTCACTACAAAGTACAAAAAAATCCCTTTGCGCAATAAAGCCGCAAAGGGATTTTTTTATGATTTAGTACCTACTCGGCAATCCTATCATTGTAGCTAGGCTGTTTTGCCCTAAGCTTTTTTAGTTCCTTCAGTCTGCGCTTTTTTCTGAATCTAATTTTGGCGCGGTTTACCAAATAGAACATGACCGGGACTACAATCAAGGTCAGGAAAGTGGCAAAAATCAATCCGAAGATTACCGTCCACGCCAGCGGACCCCAGAAAATCACGTTGTCACCGCCAATGTAGATGTTAGGGTTATAATCTGTAAAAAGCCCAAAGAAATCTATGTTGAGACCTATGGCCAGTGGAATTAAACCAAGCACGGTTGTAATTGCGGTAAGCAATACGGGGCGCAAACGCGACTTTCCGCCTGCCACTATCAAGTCAAAATACTGGCGTTTGGTGAGCATTTGGTCCTCATCCATCTGTAGATCGTACATTTTTCGGTCAATGAGAATCTGGGTGTAATCTATGAGGACGATGGCATTGTTTACCACGATACCTGCCAACGAAATGATACCCATCATAGTCATAATAATCACAAAATCCATCTGGAAAACTACGAGTCCGAGAAATACCCCTGCCAAGCTCAATACGATAGCCGTTAAAATAATTAGGGGTTTGCTCAAAGAGTTGAACTGCGCCACAAGAATAAGCATGATGCCCCCCATAGCATAGAAGAGAGCCAGCAATAGGAACCCCATATTATCGGCCTGTTCTTCCTGCTCTCCCGTAAAGGCAAGGTTAATGTCTTTTGGAAGTTCGTAGTTCTGCAATTCAGTCTTTAGGTCGTTGACGATTTCGGTGGCGTTGTAGCCCCCAAGCACGTTGGAATATACCGTAATGGTTCGCTTTAGGTCTTTTCTTTTGATGGAACTAAAGGAAGCTGTATTATTTTTTGTAACCATTGCCGAAATAGGCACTTGTACAATTTTTCCTTGGTTATTTCGGAACGTAATGGGCTGGTTAAAAAGCGCGCTCTCGTCATAACGCGATTTATCGGAAAGACGGACGTTTATTTCGTAATCATCGTCGCCTTCTTTATAAGTGGAAGCTTCTTCACCGAAAATAGCGCGCCGCAGCGTTTGCCCAATTTGCGCAGTGGAAATGCCCAACTGGCCCGCTTTTTCACGGTCCACGGTAACGTCCATTTCGGGCTTGCTTTTATTAATGTCTATTTTCAACTCCTCGATACCACTGATGCCCAATCCTTCAATATAGGAACGCAGGTTTTCCGCCTCGCGAAGCATTTGTTCATAATCCTCGCCTATCAGTTCGATATTTATCGGATAGCCCACAGGCGGGCCGGCAGCATCCTTTTCCACGATTATAGAAGCTCCGGGGAAACCTTTTACGGCATCGCGTACCTCTTCAAGGACGGTGCTACTCTTTACGCCCCGGCGCAATTGGTAATCGCGCATGGAGAGAGTAATCTTTCCCTTTTGGGGCATTTCGTTGCTTTGGCCACCGTCAGTCTGTGGGTTACCAGCGCCTTGGCCCACCTGCGAAATGGCAGATTCTACCATATAGTTGTAGCCGTCGTCTTCGTATTTTGAAATGGCATCAAACACACGTTTTTCAACTTGTTTTGTAAGCTCGTTGGTTTTTTCGATGTCGGTTCCCTGTGGGTATTCTATGTAGGTGATAATCTGGTTTGGTTCATTTTCGGGGAAGAAGAGCACTTTTGGTTGTGCAATTCCCACTAAAATGAAGGAGAATAGCAAAAGGGCTATGGTTCCGAAGAAAAAGACGTACGCCTTTCTTCCGCGTAAAGCGTATTTCAAGGTGTTTTCATAGAAATTCTCCAGTTTTTTAAGCGATTTATACTGAAAATAGTCAACCGCTCCCGCCAATACATACTTATAAAGCCACAGCAGAATTGCCGCAAGAATTGCCAAATTTCCGAAGCCCCGGAAAGCGGCAACATCCATTGCGAAACCGGCAATGAGGAGTAGAGCGCCAACTCCTATTAAAATCAAGCTCCAACGGATAAGTTTCTTTTTGGTAAGCGGTTCTTCTTCCACTTTCATAAATTCTGAAGTAAGCATGGAATTGATAATCAAGGCCACAAAAAGGGATGATGAAAGCACTACCGAAAGCGTAATGGGGAAATAAATCATAAACTTTCCAATGGTTCCCGGCCAAAGCCCAAGTGGAAAGAACGCGGCCAGGGTTGTAGCCGTAGAGGCGATGATGGGCCAGGCAATTTCCCCCATTCCTTGCTTGGCGGCCTTTCGTGGAGACATTCCCTCGCTCATCAAGGTATATACGTTTTCAACCACCACAATTCCATTATCCACCAGCATACCCAGACCCATTACGAGCCCAAAAAGGACCATTGTGTTTAGGGTAAAGCCCAATGATGAAAGGATAAATAGCGACATTAACATAGAGAGCGGAATGGCGAACCCTACAAAAAGGGCATTCCTGAAACCGAGGAAAAACATCAACACGATTACCACCAAAAGCACCCCGAAGATGATATTGTTTACCAAATCGTTCACCTGATTTTCAGTCTTTATGGATTGATCATTGGAAAGACTGATATGAAGACTTTTCGGGAGATAATTCTCCTGTTCCTCGGCCACTATATCCTTAATTTGCTCAACAGCCTCGATCATATTCTTGCCGGCGCGTTTTTTCACATCCAGCATCACCACGGGATCGCCATATTCTCGGGCGTACGTAGTAGCGTCTTTTTCCTGGAAATTTATATCGGCAATATCTTTTAAGAAAATGATACCATCATCCTTTTTAACTACAACTTTCTCCAGTTCCTTTGGATCTTCAATTTCACCGGTAATACGAATGTTCTTCTGAACGCCATTGGTAATGATATTTCCACCGGAAATGGTGCTATTTTCACCTTTTATGGCATTTATAATATTGTCAAAACTTACCTGTGAGGCGGTCATTTTATAGATATCCACCGCTATTTCCACTTCTTTTTCCTCCGCGCCGCGAATTGTAGCTTCCTTTATTTGTGGCAGCAACTCAATTTTATCTTGGAGGTATTCTGCATAATCCTTCAACTGTTGTACCGGATAGTCGCCGGTAATATTAATGTTGAGGATGGGCATTTCTTCGGAAAAATTTAAGTCGAAAACATTCGGCTCTACCTTGGCGCCGTTTGTAAGCGTGGGCCAGGTGGTTTCTGCCTTTACTTGGTCAACCTTATCTTTCACCAATTGTTTGGCAACCGGAATATCTACCGTTTCCTCAAACTCCACAATAATGATGGAGTAATCCTGAAGGGTGGTAGAAGTAATTTCCTTCACGCCGCCCACATCCTTAAATTCCTCCTCCAAAGGTTCGGTAATAAATTTTTCCACGTCCTCGGCAGAGTTACCCGGGTTTACCGAGCTCACGTAGATTTTGGTCTCGATAATTTCTGGGAAGGCCTCGCGCGGCATACTGTAATAGGCATATGCTCCCAAAAACAGGATGATGGCCATAATTACATAGACCGTCATTTTATTGTCAATGGCCCAAGACGATATGCTAAATTCTTTATACGGATTTTTGCTCATGGTGCAATGGGTTTCTTAGTTTTTGATGGTTACTTTCTGGCCGTCGCGAAGGGTTTTTGCACCTTCCTTAATGATAGTGTCGCCTTTTTTGATTCCCGATTTCACCTCCGTATGGTTTTCATACGAAAGTCCTGTTTCAAGAAGCACGCGCTTGGCAATGCCCACGGAATCATTCACTGGTTGGTATAGGTAAGCGATGGTTTCGCCCGCGGCATTTTCCTGTAAAATATTCTCGGGCACGGTTATGGCGTTTTCGGCGCTGTAATCGTTCACTTTAACCGTGGCGATAAGGTTTGGCTTTACTAAACCATCCTTATTTGGAATTTCAACCTGTATGTCAAAACTTCTGTTGTTCGGGTTGATGTAATTGCTCACTTGGCGAACCTTTCCGGTGAATTCTTCATTGATGGAAGCTAATTTCACCTTTACTTGCGTACCCTTGGTTATGTTTTTAAGATAGGTTTCGGGAATGGAAGCCTTCACGTACATGTTGCTCAAATTCACCAAACGGATAATTGGGGTTTGCCCGGGCACCACCACTTGGCCTTGGTCTGAAATAATCTCGTCCACAACGCCGCTAAAGGGGGCGGTGATTATGGTCTTGGCCAATTGGGCGCGCAGTTGATTGGTAACGTTTTTTGCAGATTCATAATTGGTCTTGGCCTGTAAATATTGTATTTCGGAACCAATTTTTTGTTCCCACAGTCTTTGCTGACGCTCAAAGGTGGTCTGCGCCAAAGCCATTTGGGCTTCCTGTTGCGCAACTTGGCTGGACAGGCCGCCATCGTCAATTTTTGCAAGGCGCTGCCCTTTGGAAACGCGTTGGCCTTCCTTTACGTATATGTTAGTCAGCACACCCGAATATTCGGCATTGAGCACCACGTTTTGATCTGTTTCCACATTGCCCTGTACTTCAACGTAATGCTTAAAAATGGTGTCTTTAATCACTTCAGCAGTAACCAATGCAGGGCGCTCCTTTCTTTCGTGCGTTTCAATGTATTGGTTTAGCTTGTCGATTTCGGCTTTTAATTCGCGTTGTTGTTTGTTCATTTCTGCGCGCTTTGCTTTTATAGCTGTCATGTCGCCCGAATTAATTACTGCATCAACAGTTTGGTTATCGCCGCCGCAGGAAACCAACGTGGTTATAAGGATTAAGAGAAAGAGTGATTTTTTCATTTTGTTGATTTATTTTTAAAAGTCGATTAGTTTAGGAGTCGATTAGTTTAGGAGTCGATTAGTTTAGGAGTCGATTAGTTTAGGAGTTGGTCTTAGTTAGGAATTTGTGATTTATATAGACCGTCGAGCATAGCTGTAATTTCGGTTATGTCGTTTCTTAGTTCAAGATATTTTTCCTCGTTTAAAAATTCCAAATCGTTAGAGAGGATACATTGGTTCAATAATTCAAGTGCGGAACCATAGGCAATTTCTGTAAATCGCCCCTTATCCTTGTTAGTATGTCTGCCAGTCCTCTCTGCTATATTGGAAGATATTGAAATGGCAGCTCTTCTCATTTGACTTGTAAGTCCAAACTTTTCTTCGGAAGTGAAATCAGCCGTTGCTTTATAAATTTTTATAGAAACTTGCCTTGATCGTTGCCAACCCTGTAATTTTTCAAAACCGAAAATTTTCATAATAAATTTATTTTATTTGTTACTTTTTAATTCCCCTTTCAACTCTAAACTCCTCAACTCCTCAACTTTTAATTAGTATTTTCCTTTTATTTCTTCCCAATTAATTCGCAGCTGTGGAATATTTAGAACGGTCTCAAGGTTTGCTTTTTCGTTGATTACTTCCAGCATAGCTTGAAAATATTGCTGCTGGGCCGTGTATAATTGGGTTTGGGCTTGGCGCAAATCAAAACTGCTCGAGAGTCCTTCGGTGAATTTTATTTGGTTTTTGTTCTCTATGCGTTCGGACAGAGCAAGGTTTTTCTTTGAATTCTCATAATTCTCAATTGCGAATTGATAATTGCTCTGGGCCGTTGTAAGGTCTAACTTTATTTGTTGCTGGGTCTGTTCAAAATCGGTCCTTGCTTGGTCGAGCGCTATTTTAGTCCGTTGGCTTGCGGCACTTCGCATCCCACTGCTGAATATGGGAATGTTAAGACTTACCCCAAAAACCGAGGATTGATACCATTTTTGGTCGCCATTAAAAAACGTAAAATCATCGCTGTTTGCTGAGGTTCCATAATTTACGAAGGCCGAAAGCCGTGGTAGAGCTTTACTTTTCTCCAACCGATTTTCAAAATAACGTTGTTCAATAAGGTTTTGGGCAATTTTGTAATCAATGTTGCTCTCGATGTTCAGCGCGGCATCCAAAAGCGCCAGACTGATGTTTTGATTGGCAAGCTCGTCCAGGTCGTCTGTTAAAGTTACGGGTGCTTCCACATCTATCCCCAGCGCCAAATTGAACATTCGTTTGGCGATGGCTTGACTCCTTCGGGCGTTATTGAGTTGTGTTTCGATATCCAAAAGGGTTATTTCGAGTTGCTCCACGCTTTCCTCTTCGGCCAAACCATTTTCAAAGATTTTTCTGGTTTCGTTGAGGTTTTCCTCAAGGTTGGTTTTGTTTTTTCCAAAAATATCCACCAGTTCCTGCGCTAGCAAAACACTACTATAGGCGTTGATAACGCCCTTGCGGACCTCGAGGCGGGTTTTTTCGTTGATGTTTTCGGAATATCTTAAAAACGATTTGGCGGCCTTTAACCCTACTAGATAGCTGCCGTCAAAAATCAATTGGTTTAAGGTGGCCACCGCATTTGCGTTTTGCTTGGTACCAAAGGTTACCGGTACGAAAGTTCCCGGTTCGCCGCCGGTTATTTCTGCGGGCAAAAGCGTAACGGGCTGCTTCAGATTGTTGTTGTAGGAAACATTGGCATCTATCTGCGGAAGTCCACTTGCCGTGGTTTCCCACTTTTGCTTTATGGCCTTGGCAATATCCCGACGCGCGTTTATCGAAGTATAATTGCTGTCCAGGGCAAAGGTTATGGCTTCTTGTAATGTGAAACTATACTCTTTCTGTTGCTGCGAAAAACCTAAAGTTACAGATAGTATAAAACTGAAAATTAAAAGCTTTTTAGTCATTGGTTTGATGCTCTTTGATGAATTTTTTTAGTGTGAGAAAACCTTCGGATGTTACAATTCCGCGGATGTGATATTCGAGATATTCTTCAGTAAGAAATTGGGTTGAAAATTTTTCCACTGGAAATAAGTTCTGGTCCTTTATTCCGTGAATGCCCAAAAAATATAGCCTTGCGATAAAATCTATGTTCAGGTTGCTTCGGTACAAACCTTGGTCAATTCCTCTTTTTAGGTTTTTTCGGGTACACTCCATCATTTTTTCAAAATGGCTTTCTTTTAGTCCCTCACTTATTTCCGGATAATATTTTTGCAGTTGGTATTGGGGGGAAGTCTGTTCGGTTTCCACGGTTTCCATCACAAACTTCTTTATGGCATAGAGCTCTTCTATCGGATTCTGCTCTTGGGAACAAATCTCGTCAATGCCAGTAGTAATATTGTGAAGCACGTTGCAGGTACAAGCTTTTACCAGGGCGGTCTTGTTTTTAAAATGCGTATAAATGGTTTTTTTTGAAATAGCCATTTCATTGGCGATATCGTCCATGGTAACACTCTTAAAACCAAGTTTTAAGAAGAGACTGGTGGCTTTTTGGATAATCTTTTCTCTCATAACAGGGTGCAAAGATATATCGTGGAAACTTTTAAAACAATAATAGTTTCCATAGTTTTATTTTATTTAACAGAAGCTTAACAGCCAAGGTATTTTGACACATTAATTGTGGCCTTTTGCTTAGCTTGTTTTACTTTAGCCGAAATTTTTCGAAAGATGGAGGTTTTAAAGAAATACAATTCAGAATTGCAGCAGCATCTTGAAAACGCCGTTGCCCAAAAGGAGCCGCGCCAACTCTACGACCCTATAAAATATATTCTTTCCTTAGGAGGCAAGCGCATTCGGCCGGCCCTGACTTTGATGGTATGCGATTTTTTCGGAACCGATTTCAAAAAGGCAATGAGCGCTGCCCTGGCCGTAGAGCTGTTTCATAATTTTTCCCTTATCCACGACGATATTATGGACAATGCGCCAGTGCGCCGCGGCAAAAGGACCGTCCACGAGAAATGGGACGTAAACACTGCAATTCTTTCGGGTGATGCGATTCTTATTTTGGCATATCGTTTCTTTGAAAACTATGAACCCACAATGTTTCATGAATTGGCAAAACTTTTCAGCGAAACGGCGCTGCAGGTTTGCGAAGGGCAGCAACTGGACATGGATTTTGAAACGCGGGATGATGTTACCCTTGTGGAATATATACAAATGATAGACCACAAAACGGCGGTATTATTGGGCGCGGCAATGAAAATGGGCGCCATTGTTGCCGAAGTTTCCGAAAGCGATAAAGACAAAATTTATCAATTCGGAAGAAATTTGGGCATTGCCTTTCAATTGCAGGACGATTATCTGGATGTTTTTGGCAATCCCGAAACCTTTGGAAAGCAGGTGGGCGGTGATATTATTTCAAATAAAAAAACCTTTCTGTATTTAATGGCGGTGGGCGAGGGCACTTCGGCCCAAGCGGAGGAACTGGAGCATCTTTTCACCATAAATCCAAAAGACCCTGCCGATAAGATTGCTACGGTTAAGGAAATATTCCTTAGCTCTGGTGCAGCTGAAGCAACGCAGGCAGAAATAGAAAAATTCAGTCATTTGGCGTACTCGCTTTTGGATGAAATAGATATTTCCGAAGACAAAAAGATACTGCTCCGCAAATTCGGGAAGGATTTGATGGAGCGCGACGTTTAAAAATACACCCGCACGAAAGGGGCAAAGGCACTTGCGTAAATACTTTCATCCGCATCAAAAAGAACATCGTAACGGATGCCAATTGTAAAATTATTGCTATGGAAACCGACGCCGAGAAATAAGGCCGGATACCAATAGTTCCGCGTTTGGTCGGGGCTTCCCCAATATTTATACTTTCGGGTTACGTGCAATTCCTCAAATTCTGCCGAAAGCTGTATTTCCGGTATCACATTATAAAGCGCCAGCACACTTCCGCCCAGAATGGTCGCGTTGGTATCGTTTTTCAGGCTTGCATACGTTCCGTGTAGCGCCAGTCCGGCCGCAAACTGGTCGTTAAACTGGTAAATAGCGCTGGGCGCAAGGGTTCCACTGAAAAAACCATCGCCAAAACTAAGGCCAATTCCTCCCCCAAAACGCAGGTGCTGCCAGAATTCATTTTTATTAGCTTGACTGAACGATTTAGTAAGGCTAAGAAGAAACAGCGCAATAAAAAATAATTTGCCAACATACCTAAATTCAGTCTTTTTCATTATGAATACTTTAAGATTTTCCACCTATAAATATATAGAATCAGGCGGAGTAGTTTGCGTAATTGTTGTATTTTTGTAGCGTTTTATCAAAATGACCCATTTGTACATTTATCATGGATAAATTTTCCTTCTTAAACGCGATCCACCCATCCCAAATCGCGGAACTTTACGAAAAATATTTACAATACCCCGATAGCGTTGAGCCAAGTTGGCGTGCTTTTTTCCAAGGTTTTGACTTTGGTTCGGAGAATACTGCACAGGAATTCTTTGGTACCACAGAGCCTGCGGAACCCCAAGATTATGATGTGGGCGCTATCTGCGCCGATGTTATAAAGGAATTCCAGGTTGTGAAATTGATTGATGGTTACAGGACCCGTGGGCATTTATTTACCAAAACAAACCCAGTGCGGGAGCGCAGAAAATATACGCCTACCTTGGCAATCGAGAATTTTGGCCTTTCACAGCACGACCTAAAGGCTACTTTTAGAGCGGGTGAAATTATTGGTATTGGCGAGGCTACCCTTGAAGAAATCATAAAACACCTTGAGAGCATTTATTGCGATTCCATTGGAATTGAATATATGTACATTCGGAAGCCGGATGAAATCCAGTGGATTCAACAAAAGTTGAACGTTAACGATAATCAGCCCAGTTTCTCCAACGAACACAAAAAGCATATCCTTAAAAAACTCAATGAAGCTGTGGCTTTTGAGAGTTTTCTTCACACAAAATACGTAGGGCAAAAACGGTTTTCACTGGAAGGAGGCGAAAGTTTGATTCCGGCTTTGGATACCTTAATTGAAAATGCAGCCGAAAAGGGCGTGGAGGAATTTGTAATGGGAATGGCCCACCGAGGGCGTTTAAGCACGTTGACTAACATCTTCGGAAAAAGTGCCAAGGATATTTTCAGCGAGTTTGACGGAAAGGATTATGCGCAGGATATTTTTGATGGCGACGTAAAATATCACTTGGGCTGGACTTCAAAACGCAAAACCGAATCTGGCAAAGAAATAAATCTAAACATAGCCCCGAACCCTTCACATTTGGAAACTGTGGGCGCCGTGGTACAGGGAATAGCCCGTGCCAAACAGGACGACCATCACAAAGACAATCCAAATAAAGTATTGCCAATAATTGTTCACGGCGACGCGGCAATTGCCGGGCAGGGCATTGTGTATGAAATTGTACAAATGGCGCAGCTGGACGGCTATAAAACCGAAGGCACGATCCACATAGTAGTCAACAACCAAATAGGTTTCACTACGAATTATTTGGATGCGCGCTCCTCAATTTACTGTACTGATGTTGGAAAGGTAACGCTTTCACCCATCCTGCACGTTAATGCGGATGATGTTGAGGCAGTGGTGCACGCGATGAATTTTGCGTTGGATTTCAGAATGGAATTTGGCCGTGATGTTTTTATCGATCTGTTGGGCTATAGAAAATATGGACACAATGAAGGTGACGAACCGCGTTTTACGCAGCCCAAACTTTATAAGGCCATAGCCAAACACGACAACCCCCGCGATATTTATGCTGAAAAGCTTATTTCCGAAGGTGTGATAGATCAAGGCTACGCCGATAAACTGGAACAGGAATACAAAGATAAGCTGGAAGAAAACCTTGAAGATTCCAGAAAAGAAGACAAAACCACCATAACTCCTTTTATGCAGGATGAATGGGAAGGCTATGATTATGCCGAGGAGGATAAAATGATGGAGGCGGTTGATACCACTTTCGATTTGAAAAAGTTGGATGAAATTGCCGAAGTAATAACCAATTTGCCTGAGGATAAAAAATTCCTAAAGAAAATTGCCAAGCTTGTTGAAGCAAGACACACAATGTACTTTGAGGACAACAAACTGGATTGGGCCATGGGCGAATTGCTTGCTTACGGATCACTTTTAAAGGAAGGCCACGACGTGCGTATGAGCGGGCAGGACGTGGAGCGCGGAACGTTTTCGCATCGTCATGCCGTTATTAAAGTTGAGGACAGTGAAGAAGAAGTTGTGCTTTTAAATCATTTAAAGGGAGATCAAGGCGATTTCTATATATACAACTCATTGCTTTCCGAGTATGGGGTTGTTGGTTTTGACTATGGGTATGCTATGGCGAGCCCTCAGAGCTTGACGCTGTGGGAAGCACAATTTGGCGATTTCAGCAATGGGGCGCAAATTATGATAGATCAATACATTTCGGCCGCCGAAGACAAGTGGAAGCTGCAGAATGGTTTGGTGATGCTTTTGCCCCACGGTTATGAAGGCCAGGGCGCGGAGCATTCATCGGCGAGAATGGAACGTTATCTGCAACTTTGTGCAACAGACAATATGTTTGTGGCGGATGTGACTACGCCAGCCAACCTTTTTCACCTTTTCAGAAGACAATTAAAGGTAAATTATCGCAAACCGTTGATTGTATTTACGCCCAAGAGTTTGCTTCGCCACCCAAAAGTGGTATCTACCAAAGAAGAATTGGCCAACGGAAGTTTCCAAATGGTAATTGACGATGCCGAGGCAAAAGTTGCAAAAGTGAAAACATTGGTATTCCTAACCGGTAAATTCTATTACGATTTGCTGGAAAAAAGGGAGGAGTTGAAAAGGGATGACGTCGCATTGGTGCGTATAGAGCAGTTGTTTCCATTGCCAACGGATGAAATGAAAAAAATTCTAAAGAAATATAAAAACGCCGATGATGTGGTGTGGGCACAGGAAGAACCAAGAAATATGGGCGCCTATTCGCATATCTTGATGCACTTTGAAGAAGCGAGAAACTTTAGGGTTTGCAGCAGAAAAATGTACGCGGCACCGGCAGCGGGCAGTACAGTTAGGTCAAAAGCAAGACACGCCAAGGTAATTGAAAACGTGTTTGACAAAGATATGGAGTAGGGACGCACGACCGTACGTTTCCACGGTTTTTGAAATGTTGTGATGTAGCTGAAAATGATGGATTATTTTATTATTTTCATACTGTGAAATTGCAGAAATTCAGAATAAGATTTAAGAAGTCCGTGGCAAAAGATTGATGTTCGATTTTGACCTTGCGGAAATATATGGCGTGGAAACCAAAAGATTAAAAGAATCTGTAAGTAGAAATATAGACAGATTTCCAAAGGATTTTATGTTTGAACTTACTAAAAATGAGTTTGAAAACTTGAGGCCACAGATTGCAACCTCAAGTATTTGATACAAAAGGAAAAAAACGATAAAGGGCAATCAGAAAGAAAGTGAATAGAATACAAATAAGTAGATTTATAAAAATCTGAAGAATAAAGAATAGCACCCTCCAGGTTGCAATAAACAATAAGATTATGGCATTAGAAATGAAAGTCCCCTCCCCGGGAGAATCCATCACCGAAGTAGAAATAGCAGCTTGGCTAGTAAAGGATGGTGATTACGTTGAAAAAGATCAAGCAATCGCCGAAGTGGATAGCGACAAAGCTACGCTCGAACTTCCGGCAGAAGCCAGCGGCATCATTACCCTAAAAGCAGAGGAAGGCGATGTGGTAGGCGTAGGCGAAGTAGTTTGCTTGATAGATACCGACGCAAAAAAACCTGGTGGTGATGATGCATCCGACCAAAAGGAAACTTCCAAAAAATCCGAATCCGAGGATACGGAAAAGAAGGAGAAGGCTACAAAAGAAGCTGCTACCGAAAAAGGGGAAGCCAAAAAACAAACGCCGTCAAAATCATCTACTCCCAACCAAGAGCAGGATAAGAAAACATACGCTACAGGTTCGCCTTCACCTGCGGCCAAGAAAATTCTTGATGAAAAGGGAATGTCTTCCAAAGATGTGAAAGGAACTGGCCGTGATGGAAGAATCACAAAAGAAGATGCGGTAAGCGCAACCCCTTCTATGGGAACTCCTGGAAGCGGCAGCCGCGGTAGCGAGCGTAAAAAACTCTCCATGCTTCGCCGAAAAGTTGCAGAACGTTTGGTTTCGGCCAAAAATGAAACTGCCATGCTCACTACTTTCAACGAGGTGGATATGACAGCGATTTTTGAATTGCGAAATCAATACAAGGAACAGTTCAAAGAAAAACACGGCGTAGGGCTTGGGTTTATGTCGTTTTTTACCTTGGCGGTAGTCCGTGCACTGGAACTTTACCCAGAAGTAAACTCCATGATTGATGGCGATTATATGATAACCTATGACTTTAAGGATATTTCAATTGCCGTTTCAGGACCGAAAGGTTTAATGGTTCCCGTAATTAGAAATGCCGAAAATCTAAGTTTTAGAGGTGTGGAAAATGAAGTGAAGCGACTTGCAATTAGAGCGCGCGATGGTGAGATTACCGTAGATGAAATGACTGGAGGCACATTTACAATCTCTAACGGTGGCGTTTTTGGCAGCATGCTTTCAACCCCGATTATTAACCCACCACAATCCGCAATTTTGGGAATGCACAATATTGTGGAGCGTGCCATTGTTCGCGATGGGGGAATAGTAGTGGCGCCAGTAATGTACGTTGCGCTTTCGTATGACCATAGAATAATCGACGGCCGCGAATCTGTTGGGTTTTTGGTTGCCATAAAAGAAGCCTTGGAAAGTCCTGAGGAACTTTTGATGGATAACAACGTAAAGCGCGCCTTGGAATTATAAGTTGATACTCTTTATAGAAATGAAAAATCCGGCCTGTAGAGCCGGATTTTTTTGGTTAGTTAGGAAACATCTTCAATAGAATATGATGGTTGAAATTAAATTCAATAAAAGAACAAGAATTATCGAAATAGTCAGCACAACTACTATGGGTTTTCTGGATGTTTCCGAAGTGGAAAAATCCTTTTCTTTATCTTCTATATAAACTGAATCTTTCATAGTGTAAATATCCACTATTTCTTCTAAAAATAAAATACGTGGTAACACGTAAATTTTTGTAATCACTTCAAAAAAAATTTATAACAGCTTGTCGTGGTGCTCTTTGGCCCAGATTAATAGGCTGTTCGTCTTAGGTTCAATATTAAGTTTATTGATGATGTTGCTCCGGTGTTTTTCCACAGTTCTGTAAGATATAAATAGTTGCGAGGCTATCTCCTTATTGGTCTTGTCTTGGGCAATAAGTTTCAATATTTTCTTTTCTGAAGGTGTAAGGTTGGCGAGCTCACTATCTTCCACCAGCACTACGCCTATGAGTTCCTTAATCTTGTCGCTAAAAAAAGGAACACCATCTTTTACCGTCTTTATACAGTTTTCTATCTCTTCCAGAGCAAATTCTTTTAAGATGTATCCAAAAATATTGAGTTCCTGTGCTTTTTGGTATAAATCCTTTTCTTTGTGAAGCGTTATCAATACAATTTTCGTGTCAATATCGGCACCCTTGCATTGTTGGGCAATTTCGAGTCCGGACATATAGGGCATCTGAATGTCCAGAATGGCGATGTCTGGCTTTTTCTGCGTTATAAGATTGTAGGCTTCTCTTCCGTCGCTTCCGCTTCCCAAGAGGTTGTAGCCCTTTTCAATTAAAAAGTCACTCAACCCTTTTAATAAAAGTGGATGGTCGTCTGCAATAATGATGGATGGTGTAGTTTCGCTCATAATGGAAATTGAAATTCCAGCACAGTGCCGGTGTCTTTTTTAGAGGTTACCTTCATTTGGCCCTTTAAGAATTTTGTACGTTCCAAAAGGGTTTTAAGGCCAAGCGATTTCACATCTTGGTATTTTTCGGCAAAGTCAAATCCTACGCCGTTGTCGCGTATGGATATCAGAATATTATTGGTGAATTTTTTTATTGAAACCTTTCCTGCCTCCGCGTGCGCATGTTTTAAAATGTTGCTTAGGCTTTCCTGGATTATCCTGTAAATATTTACTTCGTCTTCCTTTGAGAAAATATCATCAATATTGTCAATTTCCGCAGAAATAAAAAGCGTGGTATTCTCGTCTATTTGGTTTATGGTGTATTCAATAGCCTTGGTTATGCCGAGCTCCTGTAACTGGAAAGGATGCAGATCGCGCGAAATGGCGCGTACTTCCTCAATAGTGTGGTCCACCATTTTTTTGGTATCTGCATCACCGGTGGACATTAATTTATTTTTTATTACCAACAGTTGCTGTCCAATGCCATCGTGAAGGTCCTTTGAAATCCTCCGGCGTTCCCCTTCCTGCGAAATGAGCAGCTCCTGGCTGAATTTTTCCTGAAGAACCTTATTGCTCTTTAAATGCCGTTGGTTTCTATATAAAAGTATAAGTCCAAAACTCAAAAGAATGGCGATACCGCCAAAAAGCATCGCTTTTTTGAAGCTTTCATTGTCTTTTTCCAGAAGACTAATGCTAGTAGTTTTTTCTACCAATTCCTTTTCCTTCTTTTCGGTTTCGTAGAGGGTTTGGTAATATGCCAGTGCGTTTGCGGTACTTCGGTTATATATGGAATCCTTTATAGCGGTGGAGGCTTGGTTGCTTTCAATGCTTTTTTTGTATTCTCCCATATCGTAATAAATTTCGGATAAGAAAGAATAGGTTCCCATAATTTCGTCCTCCATTCCCAAACTTTTGGCAACAGCGAGTTTTTTCTGTGCCAGTACCAATGCGGTATCATAATCACCTATAGTTTGCAGATATTTGGCTTTTCCGCCCAAAAAATTCAGTTCCGCGGCGGAGTTACCGGAGAAATCAAAATCTAGGCTTTCCAAGAGATCTAAATGTTTCTTGGCTTCGATGATTTGATTTTGCTCGCAGTAGTATTCTATAAGTCGCGAATGAATGCCTATATAGGTTGACTTATTAGAATTTTGTTGGTCAAAACTCTTTTCTGCCATTAGCAACGCTTTGTATTCCAGATCGCGGTTGCCCATTTTTTTGTAATCCAGCGCTTGATTGTAATATTCGTACGAGAGAAATTGGTTGAGCCCCAAATTTTTCATTTTATCAATTAAGGCGTCGCGTTCCAGCTTGGCTTTTTCATAAAAACCATTCATGCTGAACATATTGATGATGCCCTGTTGCGCATATACCATATAATCGTATTCTTTTTGAAGCTCGTACATGGTATAGGCCCGGGTCAAATCTTCGCCCGCGAGAACAAATTTGCCCATTTGCGAATAAGTCTGGCCGCGAAAAAGATAGGTATCCGCTATATTGAGCGTATCTTTTGGCGTAAAATTTTCCAATGCCATATTGTAATCCTCTATGGCTCTTTTAAGGTCCACCTTTCTATTGGCACTTCCACGTTTCAAATATAATCCGCCCAATAGAAGACTGTCCTTTATTTTGTATTTGCGGGCCAGAACGCTGTTGATAACAGTAATTGCGTTTAGTGGATCGTTGGCATAATTGGTGAGCGGAAACTGTAGGTTCATCGCTTTTTTGGCTGCTAGTTCTATACTGTCCAATTCCTGGGCCAGGTCTATATATTGTAGGCTGTATTTTATAAAGGCATCGGGGTCTTTTGAGAAGGTGCGCTTTAATAAGCTATCTATAACCGTTAGCCTCTGGGCCTTATTTTCGGTGGTGTGTAATATTTTTTCGTAATAGGAAATATCCTGGCCAAACCCTAAATTAGGGTAAAGTGCAATAATGAAGAGTAATGCAATTATTTTTTTCAGCACAAAAGTTTTATTTCTGAAGATAGATAAAAGTACTTAAATTATTGGAAATAAACATATCAGCGGTTAATTCTCTTTCACATAAAAACAATTTCTCCCATAATCGATAACCGCTCTGTAATCCTTTAAAAAATCTGCGCCAATTATTCCGTGGACCGCTTTTTCGTTTACTTGCTGAAGCGCCTCATTTACGTGCGAGAGGTCAAAAAGCACAAAATCCATATTCCGGATGCTCCATTTTTCAATGCTGAAATTATTTCCCCGGGAAAGCATGGTTTCCATATTTATGGCCCCCGCTCCGGCGGCTTTTATGATGCTTTCCTCGCTTACCAACAAAAAATGGGCGCTGTCTGAAAACCCAACACAGCTGGTGGATGCCCCGGTATCCAAAATAAAATTGCCCGCAATGCCATTGATCTTGGCGGAAAAGAGATAATGACCCGTGGCAAGCCGTTTTAAGGGAACGCGATAAAATCCTTGGGCTTCAATAAATTTGCGTAACTGCATCAGCTTTTTTGTGTAAAGATAGCAAACAAAATAAGTAGCTTTGCAGTTATGCTTACAGATACCCATACCCATTTATACAGCGATGCCTTTGCCGAGGACCGCAACCAAATGATGCAGCGGGCCTTTGACGCCGGCATTGACCGTTTTTTTATTCCGGCCATAGATTCGGGTTATACCGAGGCGATGTATGCCCTGGAAGCAGCGTATCCCAAAAACGTTTTTTTGATGATGGGGCTGCATCCCACTTCGGTAAAGGAAAATTTTGAGGAAGAGCTGGCCCACGTTGAGGCGCAATTTAAAAGAAGAAGTTTTTTTGCCGTTGGCGAAATAGGCATTGACCTGTATTGGGATAAATCTACCTTGGGAATACAGAAAATAGCTTTTAAGCGCCAAATTCAATTGGCCAAAAAATACAAACTGCCTATCGTTATCCATTGCCGCGATGCCTTTGATGAGATTTTTGAAGTTTTGGAAACCGAAAAGAGCGATAATCTCTTCGGCATTTTTCATTGCTTTACTGGAACTTTTGAGCAGGCACAACGCGCCATTTCCTTTAATATGAAGCTTGGCATAGGCGGAGTGGTTACTTTCAAGAATGGAAAGATTGATACGTTTTTGGACCAAATTCCGTTGAAGCACATCGTTTTGGAGACTGATTCGCCTTATCTTGCCCCCGCACCTTTTCGCGGAAAAAGGAATGAAAGCAGTTATTTGGCATTAATTTGCAAAAAACTTTCGGAGATTTATAATATTTCGGAAGAAGAGCTAGCGCGGGTTAGTACTGAGAATTCTAAGAATATTTTTAAAATTTAATATTAGGCTCTAACTTTTAAAAACATAAAACAATGAAATATTATCTATTCGTATTAGTAATCTTTTCAGCATTAATTAGCTGTAATAATGATGATGACCAAGATGACTGTTGGTCAACCTTCGAAACTGCTTATGTACAAAGTGTAATTGCCCCAAGTACTGGCACTGTAGGCGAAACAATTGCAATAGACGTAATTTTTAGCGTCTCTAATGGATGCGGTATTTTCAATAAATTTGAAGAAACCATAACTGGAAATTCCCGTACAATCACTGTAAATGCTGAATATGAGTGCCGACCTTGTACACAAGCAATAGAGACGATAACAGTCGTTTATAGTTTTACTCCTTCCGCCTCGGGTGATTATGAATTAAAATTCGAATCTGGAGAAAACCAATATATTATCGTTGACGTTAATATTCAGTAAAATAATATTCTCTTTAATTTCAGAGATAACATCTAAAGCACAGTCAATTTCGGCTGTACTTTATTTTTTTAGTATTGTCGGAATGTGAAGCAGTAATTTTTAAGTTATTTTTGAAATTCTTTATTCTAAATACCTGTGAATTTTTGTTGGAATTTGGAATTTGAAAATTTGGAATTTTATATGATAAAAAACACCAACCCCAACATACTCCTTATATATACAGGTGGCACCATCGGAATGATCAAGGATTTTGAGACCGGGGCACTGCGCAATTTCAATTTTGACGAATTGCTCAATCATATTCCCGAACTGAAGCTGTTGGATTGCAACATTACAACCACTTCTTTTAAAAAACCCATCGATAGCTCTAATATGAACCCGAAATATTGGGTAGATATTGCGACCATAATTGAAGAAAATTATGAAAAGATGGATGGGTTTGTGGTGCTGCACGGTAGCGATACGATGAGCTACACCGCCTCGGCCTTAAGTTTTATGTTGGAAAATCTGGGCAAGCCGGTAATCTTTACAGGCTCACAGCTTCCCATTGGCGATCTGCGGACCGATGCCAAGGAAAATTTAATCACTTCCATCCAGATTGCCGCTTTGCAGGAAAAAGGCGCTTCAAAAATTGCTGAGGTATGCCTTTATTTTGAATACAAATTATATAGGGCCAATAGAACTACAAAGATAAACGCGGAGCATTTTGAGGCTTTCGCCTCCCTAAATTATCCAGAGCTTGTGCTAAGCGGCGTGCATTTGGTGGTGAACAACGAAGCGCTTTATAGACCCAATAGAAGAAAAAAGCTTAAGGTCCATAAAACTTTGGAAAGCAATATTCTTTTGGTGAAAGTGTTTCCGGGGATGGACGAGGCTACCATTAAATATCTTTTTGGCTATCCCCAGATGAAGGGATTGGTGCTGGAAACCTACGGCGCCGGAAATGTAACAAATGCCGATTGGTTTATAAACCCCTTGAAGGCCGTAATAAAAAGAGGCATTCCCGTGATAAATGTTACCCAGTGTTCGGGCGGGAGCGTAAATATGGGATTATATGAAACCAGCACGGAGTTAAAAAGAATAGGCGTTATTAGCGCAAAGGACTGCACGACAGAGGCGTCTTTGGCTAAATTGATGTATTTATTGGGGCAGAAAATTTCGGCTAATAGCTTCAAAACCATATTTGAAACCTCTTTGCGCGGAGAAATGCAATAAATAAACCGCTTAAATTATTTTATGGCGTTGTTTTTTTTTTGATATTTGGCACTCCATTCAAAAAATGGCTAAATATTAATAGAGAGGTGGCCGAGTGGTCGAAGGCGCACGCCTGGAAAGTGTGTATACGCCACAAGCGTATCGAGGGTTCGAATCCCTTCCTCTCTGCAACAAACATACTGGTGTATTAATACGCTCGATTAGAGTGTCGATTAATATTCTTGCAGATTAACTAAATTATTTTATATCTTTAAACCTTTAACTAAAAACAAACTTTAAGTCGATAGCAATGAAAAAATTATTTTCTATTATGGCGGTTGCCGCAATGGTATTTGTAGGCACATTAAACGCGAACGCTACAACAGCGCAAACAATGCCAACGAGCTCTCAAGCTTTGGTGACGGCAGCTACAGTTTCCTTTATTCAAGATGAAACTGCGCCTGCAGCAGAACCCGAAAAAGGATTTCATCAAGAATTGAAAGAGCGTTTCGTGGAGGGGGGTCCTGGATTTATGGGGATCGTATTATTGTGTTTGATTCTTGGATTGGCAATTGCTATTGAAAGAATTATCTACCTTAACCTTTCTACTACCAATACACAAAAATTGGCTCAGGATGTGGAAGACGCTTTAAATAGCGGTGGTATCGAAGCTGCAAAAGAAGTGTGCAGAAACACAAAAGGCCCTGTTGCCTCAATCTACTACCAAGGTCTGGACCGCGCCCACGAAGGTATCGACATTGCTGAGAAAGCAGTAGTTGCCTATGGAGGTGTTCAAATGGGTCAACTTGAAAAGAATGTTTCTTGGATTTCGCTTTTCATCGCTTTGGCTCCTATGCTTGGGTTTATGGGTACTGTAATCGGGATGATCATTGCATTCGATAAAATTCAGGCGGCTGGTGATATGAACCCATCACTTGTAGCTGGAGGTATTAAAGTGGCACTTTTAACAACCGTATTTGGTTTGATCGTGGCTATTATACTTCAAATTTTCTACAACTACATTATCGCTAAGATTGATAGTATCGTAAACAGTATGGAAGATGCTTCCATCACTTTGATCGATATGTTGTTCGACTACAAACAAAAAAACAAAATCTAAACAAACCACAAGATGGCATTACATAAAATTTTAAAAATAATAGCGTTGCTTCTCGGCGTTGCGGGAGTTATTTTTCTTGCAATGATCATCGCCAAAGGGGATGAGGCTGTATCGGCAACCGGCGAAGGCGTTGATGGTTTCTTGTATGTTGCTTATATTACATTTGCTATAACAATTGTATTTGTTTTGTTCTTTGTACTAAAAGGAATTTTTGCAGGAAACATAAAGAACACCTTAATATCCGTGGGCGCATTTCTACTTATCGTAGTAATTGCATACGTTCTGGCAGACGGAAACCCAATGCCAATGCAGGAAGGCGAAATGCTTTCAGCTAGCGGATCCAAATGGGTAGGAACTGGATTATATGCTTTTTACATATTAGCAATATTGGCTGTGGGCTCAATGGTTTTCAGCGGAATTAAAAAAGTAACTAAATAATGGCAAGAAGAGCAACACCCGAAGTGAATGCAGGGTCGATGGCTGACATCGCTTTCCTATTGCTTATCTTTTTCTTGGTAACTACTACCATTGAAAAGGACAAAGGAATCGCGAGACAGCTGCCACCTAAGGAAGATGTTGTGGATCCGCCAAAAATTAAAGAGAAAAACCTATTTATTGTAAACGTAAACAGGAGCGATCAATTATTGGTTGAAGAAAAATTGATGGAGCTTAAAGATCTCCGTCAAGCCGCGATCGCTTTTCTCGATAACGGTGGAGCACCTTCCGGAAGCCCGGAATATTGCAGTTATTGCAAAGGAAAACGTGACCCAGAATCGTCTGATAACCCCGATAAAGCAGTAATCTCTGTACAAAATGACAGGCTTACTTCATATAAAATGTACATTGCCGTTCAAAATGAGTTGGTGGCGGCATACAATTATTTGAGAGACAGGGAATCAGAAAGATTATACGGATGGAAATTTACCGAAAAGAGTAAAGACCTCGATGAAGGAAAGATAAAGGGTGAAGCCGCTAAAGAGGCACTGCAGGAAAAATTGGAGAATGTTCAAAAATTATTCCCGCTAAAACTTTCAGAAGCTGAACCAAAAAAATCTGGACAATAATATTTAGAATATGTCAAAATTTAAAAAGAAAAAAGACGGCGGATTGCCAGCTATATCTACAGCATCCCTTCCGGATATTGTATTTATGCTACTGTTCTTCTTTATGGTTGTAACGGTACTTCGCGATGACAATCTGCTTGTTCAGAACAAGTTGCCAAAGGCAGATCAAGTTGAAAAGTTGAAGAAGGACCGTTCCGTTTATATTTATGCCGGAAAGCCAAGTTCAAGATATCAGGACAAGTATGGTTCTGAGGCTAAAATCCAAATTGGCGATAAGTACACAGATATATCCAATATCAAGTTTGCTTTGACAGAGGCCCGTCAAAAACTACTTCCTGAACTTCAGGATAAGGTAATGGTGGCCCTTAAGGTTGATGAGAAGACTAATACTGGAATGGTAACTGACATCAAGCAGGAGTTACGTGATCTTAATATGTTGAAGATTATATACATTACCACTCCTGGCAATGAAATAAACCAATAATAAGTATCGACTTTATTTTAAAACGCCTTGTACCAAAATTTTAGGTCCAAGGCGTTTTTTTATGCGCCATATTTTGAAAATACAAGTATCTTTGATTCGTATGCAAAGCGCACTAAAAATTCTTTTTACTCTTTTTCTGGGTCTGATTTCACTTAAAACGGTGGCCCAGGATACCATTCCAAAATCCCCTGTTGATTCGTTATATAGGGAAGACCAGTTTTATATCGGCGTTACCTATAATGTGCCACTGAATCTTCCATCGGGCGGAAATATCCGCGGCCTTTCGGGAGGGATACAATTTGGCTTTTTACGGGATATGCCCATTAACAAACAACGAAACGTGGCCATCGCAATAGGCGCAGGGCTTGCGATTGATCAATTGGGTGAAAATCTTTTTATCGGTGAAACAACAAATGATGAAACCATTTTTAGGGTACTCGATGGCAACGTAGGTTATACCCGAAACCGCTTCAATATGGCAATAATTGAAGCTCCCGTTGAATTTAGATGGCGTACTTCCACGCCTTCCAGTTATAAGTTTTGGAGAGTTTACGGAGGTTTTAGAGTGGGTTATGCCTATTATTACAAAGCAACTTTCAAGCAATCTGGAAACACAGTAAACCAAACTAAAATTCCGGAATTCGATCCATTAAGACTTTCCGCTACGCTTAGTCTGGGCTACAATACGTTTAACTTTTTTGCTTCCTACAGTATCAATCCTTTTTTTAAGGATGCCGTTACCATTGATGGTGAAAGTGTGGATATGAGGGTGTTAAAAGTAGGATTGCTGTTTTACATTCTATAACCAAAGGTTGAAAAGAATCAATTGCGGTATGGCTCCCAATAACAAGCCAATGCCCAGTTCAGGATAGGTGTGCGAATCACTATTTAATCGGGATGAGGCTACCCAACCGTTCACAAAGAGAAAAAAGGAAATAGTAACCAAAAGGTTTATTTTGAAATGCGCGCTCAGCCCCACAAGAAACATTAAAATGCCCGCAACGCCCATTTGGTGCAGGCTTACCTTTAATTTAAAAAGCACCATTACAAGCGCGCTGAAGGCTGAAAATAACATTCCCACAAAAAAATAATACAATTCCGGATCTTCATAGGGATCAAATATCATCTTGATGATGAGTAGTAAGAGTATGCACTGGATCATTAAGGGAAACTTGCGTTCCCGCACCTCTTTTAGGTAAATCGTTTCTACTACTCCAAGGTTTTTCAGAAGAAAGAAAACCACCAACGGTATTAACACGGTGATTATGCCGATGGCGAAGAGATTGGCGCGCATCAACTCTGGTTCAAGGTATCTCGGTGTAACGTTGAAATAGAGCACGGTGCCCAAAAGCGGCATCAACAATGGATGAAAAATATAGGAAGCAGCTTTTAGAAAAAATCTCATCAAATTTCCTTTCGTAGTCGCGCGACTGGCAAGTCCAGTTGTTCGCGGTATTTGGCTATGGTACGCCGGGCAATAGGATAGCCCTTTTCCAATAAGATCTTTGCCAGTTTATCGTCGGTAAGGGGCTTTCTTTTGTCTTCTTCGGAAATGGTTATTTCAAGAATTTTCTTGATTTCCTTGGTAGAAACATCTTCGCCCTGATCATTCTTCATCGATTCACTAAAAAATTCCTTTATCAACTTTGTCCCGTAAGGCGTGTCAACGTATTTACTATTTGCAACGCGTGAAACGGTGGAAACGTCCATATGGATCTTATCGGCTATATCTTTCAAGATCATCGGTTTCAGCTTGCGCTCATCTCCGGACAAAAAATACTCTTTTTGATGGTGCATGATGGCGTTCATCGTAACGTAGAGCGTCTGTTGCCTTTGTTTGATTGCATCTATAAACCATTTGGCCGCGTCCAATTTCTGTTTAATGAACATTACCGCGTCCTTCTGCGCTTTCGATTTGTCTTTGGATTCTTTATACCCTTTAAGCATGTTGGTATAATCGTGGCTCACGTGAAGCTCTGGCGCATTTCTTCCATTTAAGGTTAAATCCAATTCGCCATCCACAATTTTTATCGCGAAATCGGGTACCACGTGCTCCACGATCCTATTGTTTCCCGAATAGGTGCCGCCCGGTTTTGGGTTCAGGCCTTCAATTTCGTGGATGGCATCGCGAAGCTGGTCTTCAGTAATATCAAATTTCTGAATAAGCTTTTTATAATGCTTTTTGCTGAAATGATCGAAGGAATCATCCAATATATCAATCGCCAATGCAACGGAAGGCGTTTGTTCCCTTCGCTCCAATTGAAGCAGTAAACATTCCTGAAGATCGCGGGCCGCAACGCCGGCGGGATCCAGCTCCTGTACCACTTTTAATACTTTTTCTACTTTATCTTCGGTGGTGTAAACATTTTGGGTAAAGGCCAAATCATCAACAATATCCTGGATTTCACGGCGTATGTAACCGCTTTCATCCACACTGCCCACCAGAAACTCGGCTATTTGCTTTTCCTCTTCGTCAAGGCGATAGGTGCTCAATTGCTGCATTAAGTGCTGGGTAAAGGAAGTTCCCGCGGCATAGGGCATTTGGCGTTCCTCGTCATCTGCACTGTAATTGTTCGCGGAAAGTTTGTAGCTCGGCACTTCGTCATCGCTCAGGTAATCATCAACGTTTATATCTGTTTCAATTACTTCGTTGCCTTCGTCGTAGCTATCGTCAAATTCATCATTGCTGAATTCATCATCAAAATTCTCCCCTTCGTCCTTCCCGCCCTCCAAGGCTGGGTTCTCCTCCAATTCCTGCGCTATCCGCTGCTCAAAAGCCTGCGTAGGCAACTGTATCATCTTCATCAACTGTATCTGCTGAGGCGATAATTTCTGGGAAAGTTTAAGATTTAATTGCTGCTTTAACATACGTCTAATTACTACTTCATAAAGTTAAAAAAAACCAGCTACTAAAATAATTAAGTAGCCAGTTTTAATACAATCTTATGCTTTTATTGCTTAGAACTCTGCGTTGCCCGGAGTTCTTGGGTAAGGAATTACATCACGAATGTTGCCCATTCCCGTAGTGAACTGTACCAATCGCTCAAAACCAAGCCCAAAACCACTATGGACCGCGGTTCCAAATTTACGCAGGTCTAAATACCAATACAGTTCCTCGGTACTAATGTCCATAGCTTCCATTTTTTGTTTTAGCACATCATATCGCTCCTCACGCTGTGAACCGCCAACTATTTCGCCGATACCGGGAAATAGTACGTCCATCGCGCGGACCGTCTTTCCATCGTCATTCAAGCGCATATAGAAGGCCTTGATTTTTGCGGGATAATCGAAAAGGATAACGGGACTCTTAAAGTGTTTTTCAACCAAGAAACGCTCGTGCTCGCTCTGTAGGTCGGCGCCCCATTCCTCGATTATATATTTGAATTTTTTCTTCTGGTTTGGTTTCGAACGCTTCAAAATATCAATCGATTCGGTGTAGCTTACCCTTTTGAAATTGTTTTCCAAAATAAAACGAAGCTTTTCGCGAAGTTTCATCTCGCTGCGTTCGTCCTGTGGTTTGTTCTTCTCCTCTTCCAGCAAACGGTTTTCAAGGAATTCAAGATCGTCGGCACAATTTTCCAGCGCATAATTGATTACATATTTGATGAAATCTTCCGCCAAATCCATATTTGCGTCCAAATCATTGAAAGCAACTTCTGGCTCAATCATCCAGAATTCCGCCAAGTGGCGGCTGGTGTTTGAGTTTTCAGCCCTAAAAGTAGGGCCGAAGGTATAAACCTTCCCAAGCGCCATCGCATAGGTTTCGGCTTCCAACTGCCCGCTAACGGTAAGATTGGTTTCCTTTTCGAAGAAATCTTCCTTAAAATCTACGTTGCCGTTGTCATCAAGCGGCGGATTTTTGGCGTCCAAATTTGTAACGCGGAACATTTCGCCTGCGCCTTCGGCATCGCTTCCGGTGATAATGGGCGAGTGCATATAATTGAACCCGTTTTTCTGAAAATACTCGTGCACTGCAAAAGCCAATTTGGAACGTGTGCGCATCACCGCGCCAAAGGTATTGGTCCGCACGCGCAAGTGTGCCTGTTCGCGTAGGGTCTCCAGGGAATGTCTTTTGGGTGATAAAATGGTGAGCTTTACATCTTCAGGATTGGCCTCGCCCAGCACGGTCAATTTTGAAACTTGTACTTCTACTGTCTGGCCCTGACCCTGACTTTCCACAAGCACGCCGGCAACTTCAATGGCGGCCCCCACGGTTGTTTTCTTAAGAATTTCTTCATCAAAATTTTCAAAATCCACTACACATTGCAGGGTTTTGATGGTAGAACCGTCGTTTAAGGCGATGAACCTGTTGCTTCTAAAAGAGCGCACCCAGCCATGAACAATCACGTCAACGTGGGTTTTTTCGCTTTTCAACAATTCATCTATGGTTTTGTGTTGCATATTCTTATTTTAAGAGGAGCAAATATACTTTTAAATAAAATTCCAAAAAAGTAAAAGCGCCAAATTCCAGAGAAGCCAACTCACTATCGTGGGGCGGATTTTAAACCTTTAGTATAAGTTAGAAATTTCGTTGAATACTATCTATTCTATTTCATCTTCGTCATCGGTTAAAATCTCGATGGCGGGTTTTTTCATGGTTTCCTTATTTGCGATGCTTCGTTCCAAAGAAAGTAAGAGCGTGGGCAGCAACAGCAGGTTTGAGAGCATGGCGAAGAGCAGCGTAATGGAAACCAGCGCGCCCAACGCAACCGTCCCTCCAAAACTGGAAATGGTAAACACCGAAAACCCGAAGAAAAGCACAATCGAGGTGTAAAACATACTTACCGCCGTTTCGCGCAGGGCGGCAAAAACCGATTTTTTAATTTTCCAATTATTGGCAATAAGCTCCTGCCTATATTTTGCAAGAAAGTGAATGGTATCGTCCACAGAAATTCCAAAAGCAATGCTGAAGACCAAAATGGTGGATGGTTTTATGGGAACGCCCACAAAGCCCATGACGCCAGCTGTAATTATCAAGGGCAGTAGGTTTGGGATAAGTGAGATTACTATCATTTTAAAGCTTCGGAACATCCACGCCATAAATACAGCAATCAGGAAAATGGCGAGCGAAAGGGAGAGAATGAGGTTGTTTACCAAATAATGCGTTCCTTTCTGGAAAACCAAGGCCTTTCCGGTAACGGAAACATTGTAGCGCTCCGGCGGAAAGACTTTGTTTATTTCGTTGTGCAAATCCTCCTCGATGCGTTTAAACCTATCCGGCTCAGTATCTTTCATAAAGGTGGTAATACGGGCAAACTGGCCCGTGCTATCCACATAACTGTTAAGAAGGTTAGTGTCTGTATTGCTGCTTTTGGCGTAGCTTAGTATAAATGTTTTCTCTTGGCTGTTGGGCAATTGATAGTATTCCGGGTTGCCGTTATAGTATGCCTGTTTTGAATATTTCACCAATTCAACCACGGAAAGCGGCTTTGCAAATTCAGGAATTTCCTTAATATGGTCCTGCAGTTCGTCAATTCGTTTTAAGGTGGAAAGGCTCATCACGCCTTTTTTCTTCTTTGTGTCCACCATTATTTCCAAAGGCATAATGCCTTCGTATTCCTTCTCAAAAAAGCGGATATCGTCAAAAAAGCCAGTATTCTTCGGCATATCCTCAATGAGGCTTCCCGAGATTTTTATGTTGTAGATTCCAATAATACTTGCGCAAAGCAACAGTACCGCAGAAATATAAATGGTTATGCGGCGCTCCTTTACCATTCGCTCAATCCAATTCACAAAACCATTTATCCACGTTTTATTTAAGTGTTTTAAATGTTTGTATTTCGGCACCGCCATGTAACTGTAAATTATGGGAATGATCAACAAACTCAACAGAAAGATGGCGACAATGTTGATGGAAGCCACAATACCGAATTCACTCAAAAGCTCACTCTTCACCAAAATAAAAGTAGCAAAACCCGATGCCGTGGTAAGGTTTGTCATCAAGGTTGCGTTGCCCACTTTTGCTATTACCCGCTGTAATGACTTTGCTTGGTTTCCGTGGAGTTTTATTTCCTGCTGGTATTTATTTATTAAGAAAATACAGTTCGGAATCCCGATTACGATTATCAACGGCGGAATCAAGGCGGTGAGTACGGTGATTTCATAATGCATCAGCCCCAAAAACCCGAAGGCCCACATCACCCCGATAATAACGGTACACATAGATATGAAGGTAGCGCGCCAAGAGCGAAAAAAGAAGAAAAAGATAAGCGAGGTAACCAGCAGCGCCCCGCCAATGAACAACCCAATCTCGTCGATGATACTTTGTGAATTCAACGTTCGGATGTATGGCATGCCCGAAGTATAAACCGTAACGCCCGTGTCTTCCTCAAATTTTTTGATGATGGGTATCAAATCGTCAATCACAAAATCCTTTCGGGCGGCGGTGTTTACAATGTCCTTTTTCAGATAAATGGCCGAACGGATGCTCTGCTTGTCCGGGCTGTAAATAAGTCCGTCATAGAACGGCAGTTTATTAAAAAGCTCATCTTTGTATTCCGCAAGGTTGGCCTGGGTAAATACCGAATCTTTTATGAAGGGCACCAATTCAAAACCCGTGGTGTCAGTCCTCTTTTCAAGTTTTTGCAGGTTGCCCACGGAAAGCGTGAGCTCTACTTCGTTAAACTTGCCAATATCCTTGGAAAGCTGGTTCCAAGCCTTAAATTTTTCGGGCGTAAATATGGTAGAGTCCTTGACCCCCATTACAATCAGGTTGCCCTCTTCGCCAAAATGCGACAGAAACTGGTCGTATTCAAGATTAATGGGGTGGTCGTCCGGAAGTAGGTTAGCCTCGGTATAAGTGAAGCGCATGTTTTTCCACTGAAGCGCGAGCAGGACGGTTATGGCTGCTATAACTATTAAAATCCAGGTTCGGTTCCGCAAGATAAAACGGGCCACCCAGCTCCAAAACCCGATGCTAAAAAGTTTGTTCAAAGCAATTTTTTATAGACTTGGCAAAGGTACATATTTGCGATAAGTAAGGAATTTATTTTCAGGGGAATTTAGGAAGTTGGTGGAGTTCCATTTTGCGATTCGTTGCTTTTGGACAAACACCGGAGATGAAAGTTCCCAGTTTTATTTAACGTCGTGTAGCATAAAATTTCAACCGTATCAGTCAAAAATAGCCGTCTTGAAGGATAGAATTGGTGCCATAAGGGTTGGAATAGCCGTCGTTTCCCATAAAATAAGCAACTGCACCCATAGATTTACCCGCTAAACCCGAATAGGCAAAGAAGCTACTCGCTACACCTTCAAATAAAATGTAAACTTAAACGAAATATTATCCGAGAATTTAGGCAGGTTGTAGTATCCATAGCGGAAAGCACCGCTAAGCCCAAACCCGAAAAGGATTTTGTTGAGTTCAATGCCACTCTCGTTATAAAGATGGTCCAGCGTATTAAAAGGAATCCCAAAATGATCATCCTTATTGCTCATATCGCCCAAAGCGTGGCGCGTAATAAGTACCAGCTCGGGCTTCCATTTTTCCGTTAGCTTGAACCTGCGCAAGCTGTGCTTTACCTGCAGGGTAGTAAGTTTATCTGAGAAAAATTCGCCAAAGTACATAGTCTCGAAACTTTGCACGCCCGCCACCGAAAAGCGTTGCAGCACTTCATCTTTCGTGGGTTGGTTAGGGTAGGAGTGAAATAAATGCGTAAGAGGAACATCACCTGTGGCCAGTGAGCCTTCCAATAGAATATTGGTTGATGAAAGATCGGTGCGCTTAATGTAATAATCCAATTTCAATCCAAATTTGGTATAGTTGAAATCGCTACTTGCCACGCCCTTGAAGCCTTGGGTAACCTGTGCGCTAATTTTGGGAAAACCATCAAAATATTCACGTATGCCCTCTTCATTGGTAAAAAAATTAGTTTTGGGACTAATCCGAAAAGAAACCGTAGCCTCCGCCAATTGATATTTTGTGAAAGGGACGCCATCGTTGATAAAATAATAGTTTTCAATATTCTCCACGTTGTTGTGTTCCACCCGTACTTCTCCAAGTATTTTTGGGGAAAGTTCTGCCGCAATGTTTGCGTACCATTTTCTATACTTGTAAAATTGGGTAATATTTACAAGCCGTGGCTCAAACAGGGAATAGACCCGGGCATCGGTCAAATAATCAAAGGAGCCAATTTCCTTTACGTCATCGGCATAATAGACACTTATCCAAGCTTTCTTCTCCTTATTTACCTGCGCACTCCCGCCCAGACTAAATTTTGAGGTTTTATCCTTAAAGCCATAGGCATAATACCCGCCCAATTTATATTTTTCGAAAAGCCTGTCGTTGGTCAATCCACCAATTCCTAGTCGAAGACCTTCGTAATTATTTAGCTTGATGATAGTTTTTAGGTCTATGTCAAAAAAACCAATGGGGTAATATCCCGAAGAGAGGGGATGTTCTTTTTTGTCTGCGACTCCTGCAATGGTATCCTTGTCGGTCTTTATTGCCGGCTCTTGCGCAGACGCAAAAATGGTAAGGCTTAAAAAGACAGGGAAAAGAAATTTTCGCATTCGCAATGGTTGGTTTAGGATGTTTTAAAAGTAAAAAGAAAGCGGCCATTATGCCGCTTTATTGTATTTAGTTTAACGATGTCTGCATTACACAGTCATAATTTCTTTTTCTTTTTTTGCCAAAATCTCATCGATCCTTTTTATATGGGTATCGGTCATTTCCTGAATGTCCTCTTCCAGACTTTTTTTAAGATCTTCGGATATTTCCAAGGCTTTCAAGTCGTTGTTTGCGTTTTTACGGTCATTGCGAACGCCGATTTTTGCCTCTTCCGCAGCGGCCTTTGCCTGTTTTGCTAATTCCTTTCTGCGCTCCTCCGTTAGTGGCGGTACGTTAATGATCACGCTTTCGCCATTGTTCATGGGGTTGAAACCTATATTGGCAAGGTGGATTCCGCGTTCTATTTCTGGAATCATCTGCTTCTCCCACGGCTGGATGCTTATGGTCATCCCGTCTGGAGTGCTCACGTTTGCCACTTGGCTCAAAGGCGTTGGACTGCCATAATAATCTACCATTACGCTGCCAACCATTGAAGGTGAAGCCTTGCCGGCACGAATGTTTACCAATTGCTTTTCAAGATGCTTAATGGCGTTGCCCATTGCTTCTTTTGTGCCGTCTATTATAAAATCTATTTCGTCTTCCATGTTAATTCAAAATTCCGGATTCAAAATTCACTATATTTTTGCCACGAAATCGTGCAATAAAAATATTCGTGGCTACTTTTTACAAATTCACCTTCGTGCCAATCTTTTCACCGGAAATAACCTTTAATAGGTTTCCTTTGGTGTTCATATCAAACACGATGATTGGCAGCTCATTTTCCTGGCTTAGGGTAAAGGCTGTGGTATCCATCACTTTCAGGCCTTTTTGCAATACATCTTCAAAACTGATAAAATCAAATTTTGTTGCCAGCTTATCTTTTTCTGGGTCGCTGGTATAGATTCCATCTACTCGGGTTCCTTTCAAAATAACATCGGCACCTATCTCAATGGCCCGCAAAACCGCTGCCGAATCTGTCGTAAAATAAGGATTTCCGGTGCCGCCTCCAAAAATAACCACGCGTCCCTTCTCCAAATGTCGAATGGCTTTCCTGCGGATAAAAGGCTCCGCAACCTCGTTGATGTTAATGGCGCTCTGTAGGCGTGTGGGCACCTCTTCATTTTCCAAGGCACTTTGAAGCGCCAGTCCGTTTATTACGGTTGCCAGCATTCCCATATGGTCGCCCTGCACCCGGTCCATGCCGCTGCTGGCGCCCGCCAAGCCCCTGAAAATGTTTCCGCCGCCTATCACGATGGCCACTTGTACGCCCTTATCGGTGATCTGTTTTATCTCTTGGGCGTATTCCTTTAGGCGAACGGGGTCTATGCCATATTGTTGTTCGCCCATTAAGGCCTCTCCGGAAAGTTTCAATAGTATTCTTTTGTATTGCATAATCTGGGTTTGCTGGGGCAAAAATAATGAAAATTATTGATGCTGTGGAAGGAATTGAAAAAGTAGTTTTTTTGAAATAGCGCCGCAATTTATAATTGAAAAGTTTTGATTTCGTGATGACAAATTACCCATTCACCCGATGTAGGAATGTTTAACCATTTATAATCCTTAAAATTTCACAGTATGAAAACACCATTATTTTATTTGATTTTTGGAATTTCGACCGCAATGATTTCCCAAAATTCGGGGAAGCTTGTGCCGCCGAATGCCCCAAGCCTGCACACTCCAAGTATTGAGAAAACCGAATGTATAACCGATGCGCAAAGACAGGAAGTGCGCCGTCAAATTGCGCTGAACAAGGAGCGCATACTCCGGCAAAACCCAAATGCTTTTCAGCACAAAGGGAATTCGCCTTTATTTGTTATGCCCCTTCGCGCCAAAGCCGGTTTTGATGACTATGGATATTATATAGTAAATAATCAAGTAGATCACAACTTAACGCCGAATGGAAATCTGTTGGACTATGAATGTGGTCAACGCACTTATGATTGGGCAACCGGTAACCATGAAGGTACAGACTATGTGCTCTGGCCCTATCCTTGGAAACGGATGCAAGAGGAAGTTATGGAAGTAGTGGCCGCTGCCCCAGGTACTATTATCGACAAACGCGATGGGCATTTTGACCTGAACTGCGTGAACAACGGCAATCCCAAGTGGAACGGCATCATAATAGAACATTCCGATGGTTCCCAAGCATGGTATTGGCACTTTAAGGATGGAGCCATTACCTCAAAAAATATTGGCGACACCGTGTCTGAAGGTGAATATCTGGGCGCTGCGGGTAGCTCGGGCAGCAGTACCATTCCGCATTTGCATTTTGAAATTTATGATGCGGGCAATAATTTAATAGACCCCTATCAAGGTCCGTGCAATAGTATGAATTTCGATAGCTGGTTCGTCAATCAGCCAGATTACTATGTTCCGGCAATAAATCACCTTTCCACCCATAACTCCACAAATTTTGATGATGATTGTGGGATTGTGGAAAACACCTATGAAGAGCTAAATTTTGAACCCGGAGAAATAGTTTACTTTCGAATTTTTTATCGAGACCTTCAGACTGATAGCGACACTCATATAACAGTACGAAGGCCCGATAATTCCATACTCTATGATTATGTATTTACATCGCCTTGGCCATTCTATACCGGAGCCTATGCGCAATGGGAATATCCTGTAGATGGCAGTTGGCCAGATGGGGTCTATACCATTACTGCTGAATTTGCCGGAAATACCTATGAAACTATTTTTGGGGTGAATACAAATTTGGGTATTGAAGAGTTGGATCGTTCAAATATTTCAATATACCCAAACCCTACAGCCAACCAATTATATATTAAAGCCAATTCACAAATTGAAAGTGTTATTCTTTATGACCTCTTGGGAAAAAAAGTAGTGGAAACCACTCCTTTAGCTAAAAATGCCGAGCTAAACATAGCACCCCTAAAAACGGGCATGTACCTAGCCATTATTTCTTCCGAAGGGAAAAAAACGGTTAGAAAAATCGTGAAGGAATAAATTTCTGAAAAAAATGTCCGGTCGAGTCCTTCGACTTCGCTCAGGGTAAACTAGAGTCGAGACCTTTTTATTTTAAAACACATTAAAACCTTTGGTAGATACTTCTTCCAAAGGTTTTCTTTTTTGTAGGAAAAATAATGCAACAGTACAGGAAAAACCCTGTGTAATAAACAGGGAAAATCCTGTTTTATATGTAATAATTTTAGGATAATTTTAGGAGTTCAACTAACTTTAATCGACCAAAGTATGAAAA
>TARA_R110000751_G_scaffold251510_2_pt1 | contig 129653 bp, 122 predicted proteins | sample TARA_R110000751 | Tara Oceans TARA_R110000751 (sample SAMEA4398001) | marine metagenome | biome: Polar Biome; feature: [MES] marine water layer (ENVO:01000295) within the mesopelagic zone...; material: water (ENVO:00002006), including particulate matter (ENVO:01000060) such... | reverse complement strand
GTCAGGGCATAGCCCGCCTCACGCAGGCCGTGGGCAACAATGTCAGACGGTTGGCTCATGCGGCGCAGTATAAGCGCGGTGGGGATTGGGTTGGATTGGGTGGGGGAGAAGTGGGTGGCGCGGATGACCAAGGCGGCGCACACTTCGCTTCCTGAAACCTGATGGAAGGAATACGGGATGAATGAATATCATGTCACGGCTCGGCGTGTGGATGCACATGGCAGCCAGGCACGGGCGAAAGAGGCGGTGCTGGTGATAGACACAGACCTGAAGGGGCGGCTGGATGCGTTCAATCCGGCGGAACTGTTGCTGGCATCGGTGGCGGCCTGCATGCTGAAAGGGATCGAGCGCGTGACGCCGATGCTGGATTTTCAGCTGTGTGGGATCGATATCAGCCTGCACGGCATGCGCCAGGATTCGCCGCCAAAAATGGCGTCCATCGCCTATGAGATCATAGTTGACAGTGACGAGACGGACCACCGCCTCGACCTGTTGCACAAGAATGTCCGCAAATTCGGGACGATTTCCAATACGGTCGCTGACGCGCTGGACTTGACGGGAACGCTGACGCGCAAAGCCCCGAAAGCATAAGCAGCCGCAGGTGCACATTGGTCATGACGAAGATGTTGGTCAGGGCATAGCCTGACTCACACCGACCGTGGGCATGATGCCCGTTTAATGGAGAAATGCTTACTCTCCTCCGGGGTGCTGGGTTTCCGAGAGCCATTCCCTGAATCTTGGATTGATGTGCTGGAAGAGATTTCCGTCTCCGTTGGACCTCACAATTTCTGCGTCAGAAATGCCACAATATTCTTGGACGACTTCAGCCAATGCGTCACGGAGGATTGCGCTGGGATGGCTTTCCAGCGCCCTTAGCAGATTGCGGACTTCTCTGGTCGGGGAAAAGTAGCGGGGCATCCGGTTTAGCGAGGCCAGCAGAACATCGTTTAACCAATCATTGTGCGGCCACTTCATGCCAAGCAAGACAAGCTTCCTGTAGGGCTCGCTATTGTGATTCCGATAGGAGAGGGATTTGATCACTTCAGAAACGGTGTAGGGCGTTGATGAGCCCATTGCCAAGTCTATCAGCAAGTTCGCCTGTATCTGGTCGGTATGCTTCATGTCGCTTACGAGATGGGGGACCAGAGCTTCTTCATCTCGATTGCGAAGAAGGGCCTCGACTTTCTGCGCGTCCATCACTTCGCCAAACTTGCCGCCAGCCTTCGGAAATCGTCCTGAGATAACGTTTCGGCGCGGGCGGTCGGGTCGATGCCGACGCTTTCCAGCCATTCGGCGGCTTTCATGCCGCGTTTCTTGGCGAGGGGCTTCAGGGCGGCGCGCATCATCTTGCGGCGCTGGCCGAAGGCGGCGCCGGAGACCTGTTCCAGAAGGTCTATGTGCTGGAAGCGCTGGTCGGCGGGCAGGGGCTCGAGCACGGCAACGGCGCTGTCGACCTTGGGCGGGGGGCTGAATGCGCCCGGCGGCAGGGTGAAGGCGATATGGGGGCGTGTGGCAGACTGGACGAGGACCGCGAGGCGGCCGTAATGGTCCGTGCCCGGCGCAGCGCAGATGCGCTCTGCCACTTCCTTCTGGAACATCAGCGCCATCTCTCCGCGCCAGTCACCGGCCTTGAGCCAGCCGACGAGCAGGGGCGTGCCGACATTGTACGGAAGGTTGGCGATGACCATGGCGGGCTGTGTCGCGCCGGCCTGTTCCACCAGTTTCTCGAAATTGACCTTGCGGGCGTCTTTCTGGATGACAATGAGGCGGCCGTCTTTGGCTTCCGGCCAGAGGGTGAGCGCCTCAGCGAAGCGGGGATCGGTTTCGACCGCGATGACTGTGCCCGCGCCTTCATCGAGCAAGGCGCGCGTGAGGCCGCCGGGGCCGGGGCCGACTTCGATCACGACGCGATCTTTCACCGGACCAGCGGCGGTGGCGGCGCGGTGGAGGATGCTGGGGTCGAACAGGAAGTGCTGGCCGAGCGCCTTGCGGGCGGGGGCGTCTGTCAGGGCGGGGCGTGGAGCGTCGGTCACGTGGGCTGTGTCCTTGCGAGGGTCATGGAAGCGGCAAGGCGCAGGGCCGCGATGAGGCTGTCCGGGCGGGTGGTGCCAGCGGCGGCGGCATCATAGGCGGTGCCGTGATCGGGGCTGGTGCGGACAACAGGCAGGCCGAGGGTGACATTGACGCCGCCCCAGAAATCCAGCGTCTTGACCGGGATGAGGCCCTGATCATGGGTCATAGCGATGACCGCGTCATAGGCGCCGGAGAGAGCCTCAGCGAACACGGTGTCGCCGGGGCGGGCATCGGAGATGGTGATGCCGGACTGGCGCAGGGCGTGGGCGGCGGGATTGATGATGGCCTGTTCCTCGGTGCCGATCGTGCCGTCCTCGCCCGCATGCGGGTTGAGGCCGGTAAAGGCGATGCGTGGGGCGGCGAGGCCAAAATCCTGGCGCAGGGCATGGTCGACGATGTGACCGAGGGCAACGAGGCCCGGCACGCTGAGCGCGCTGGCGACCTGCATCAGGGGCATGTGAATGGTGGCGAGGGCAACGCGCAGGCCGCCGCCGACCAGCATCATGACCGGCTGGGGCGCCGGCGCATTGGGCGTGGTGCAGAGATAGGCGACGTATTCGGTGTGGCCCGGATAGGTGAAGCCAGCGCCATAGAGCAGCGCCTTGTTGATCGGGTTGGTGACGATGGCGTCTGCGGTGCCGTCAAGCGCGTGGGCGGTGGCGAGGGCGATGGAGCGGATGATGGCGGGCGCGGCGGCGGCATTTGGCTGGCCGGGCTGCATGGCAGGCACATCGGCCAGGGGCAGGACGGGCAGGGCGTCAGGGAAGACGGCGCGAGCCTCTGCGGGGGAGGCGATCTCGCGCACCGGGACGCTGCCGGCATACAACGCCGGGGCGCCGATGACATAGAATGAGAGCGTGGGATCGGCCCGCAATTGCTGCCATGCGGCCGCCGTGATGGCAGGGCCGCAGCCAGCGGGATCACCCATTGTCAGGGCAAGCAAGGGGGTGGATGTGCGGGTCACGGGCGGAGGTTTGGTGGCAAACGCCCGGGCGCGCAAGCCCTATCGGTAGATGATCGTGGCGTCGCGGCGCAGGTTGCGCAGCTCGCGTTCGGAGATCATGCCGAGTTCGCGGTTCTTGATGCTGCCCTTGAGGTCTTCACGCGAAGGCAGGGCCTCGGCGCCATCCTGACGGGCACAGACATACATGACGGCAAGACCGCCAGAGGCCGCGAAGATGTCAGTCGCCTGACCGACTTCGGTGGCGAGCACGAGGGATTTGCCTTCCGGGCCGAGCTCGTTGACGTTGATTTCGTCAAGGTCTGCGGCGCGCAGATTGGTCTTGGAGTTGGCGATGCTCTGCACGTCATCACAGCTCTTGATCTTGTCCATGGCGGCCAGAAGGTCGGCTTCCGATCCGTCGGACACGTAGAGGCGCTTGAGGTCGACCTTGGTGACTTCCTGGCTCGGCTCACGCTTGTTGGCGACGAGCAGGAGGTAAACGCCGTTTTCGACCTCGATGGGATCGAGCAGGCCAGGCTGGGCCGCGGACGAGACCGCTTCGGCCAGTTCGGGCGCGAGGTCTTCAGGCGACATCCAGCCCATGTCACCACCGGTTGCGGCGGTTGGGGCCGACGAGATGCGCTGCGCTGCGACGCGGAAGTCTGCGCCCTGCTTGAGCTGGTCAAGGATGGTCGTGGCGGCTGTCATGGCCTGTTCACGGGTCTCCTTGTCGGGCGCGAACAGGAAGATCTCAGAGACGCGGTACTGGGTCTTTTTCGATGCCGAACGCATGCGGTCCAGCTGGTCGTCGACCTGGTTGTCAGAGACGCGGATACGCGAGCCGTAGAGGCCGCTCATGACGCGGTTCCAGGCGATTTCGGCACGCATCTGCTCTTCGAGGCTGGCCGGATTGACCCCGGCCTCAAGCAGCTGGGCCTTCAACTGGTCACCCGTGGTGCCTCCCTGGCGGGCCATGTCCTCGACCGCACCGGCGATTTCGCGGGCTTCGATTTCCATTTCGAATTCCGAGGCTTTTTCAAGCTGGAGGCTTTCGTCGATCAATTGTTCCAGCGCCTGGCCGGTGATCTGCTGGATCTGTTCGGGTGTCGGCTGCTGGCCACCGACGCTGAGCAGCAGGAGGCGCGCCCGCTGGCGAACGTCAGAATAGGAGATCGGCTTGTCGTTGACGACAGCGGCAACGCCCTCAAGCGCAAGGCGGCCGGGATCAGCAGCAGGTTCCTGTGCCGTGGCGACCCCTGCAGAAGACAAGGCGAACAGGGAGGCAGCAACAAGTAACTGACGGATCATGTATTCTCTCCATTGGGCACCCAGCCAGGCCCCAAAAATTCCAAGTAAACCGGACCATACAAGTCCTGCGGGCAGGTGCAACGGATCAGGGCAGTGTTCCCTGAATCGTTACAGAAAATTAGTGTTGAAGATGACGTGGGAACGCAGACGGGACGGTGTCCGAATCAGTCGAACTCACTGGAACCGAAATCTCCGATGGATTTGAGCGAGAAGCGGAACTGGAAGCTTTCCGACGGGCCGAGGGTCCGGTCGACCAGTTCGGACCGCTGGTAGATGATTTCGAAGCGCGAGCAATCGTCCTCATAGGCGATGCCGATTTCCCGCTTGGCATTGAGATTGGACACGATGTCGCGAAGCTGGCCGAATACCAGCGAGAAGCGATCGGTCACCTGCATTTCGCCGCGCAGGAAGATGCCTTCGTCCGGCCGGCCGAGAGGGCTGACCCGCTCGTTGATCTTGTAATACTGGCCGACCGCCCGGAGCCGTTTGTAATTCGTGCTCAACCGGGCATCGATACGGTTCAGCTTGAACCCGTCATCATCAAGGCGCACCCGCGTGTCGACGCGCAGGGCCCGGCCGAAATCAGCCGTGGATTCCGCGACCCAGTCGGACGATGTGCCGTCAAGGTTGCTGGCCACATCGAAATTAGGGTCTGCGCGTGACCGCCAGCGTCGACCGAGTGTCGTGCTGAATTCAGGACCGCGTTTGAATTTGGCGCGGGCCGTGACACCGGCGGCGAGTTTCCCGTCACCTTCGTAGAGATCGTAATTGCCGAAGCCGTTGGCGGCGAACAGGTCACCCTCGTCAAATTCGTAGAGGAGGCTGTCTTCGTTCGGAATGGCTGGGTCATTCACATTGGAAAAGCCCCACGCGGCCATGACAGCGGGCTCGACGATGACATCAACAATCTCGCCCGGACGCACAAGCGGATAAGCGATCTTCACGCCGGCATTACCCACCGCGCGTGAGACATCGGATTCACCTGAGACGCTTTCATCAAGGGCGTAATAATCCGCGCGAATTTCAGCGAATGGTTTGACGGTGAAACCACCGGGCAGGATGTCGAGCTTGGACCAGTCACCACCGACGCTGACGCGCTGGCTGTCGGCGCCGATTTCCCGGGTCAGCAGGGCGGACGACACATTGACGGATGCAAAGCCGTAGTCGCCCATATCCCAGTATTTTTCCCCGAAGAAGACGGGGGCGACGGAGGGCAGGCTGCCGTCGACATCGCCAGCGCGCAGCCCCTGGAAATCCAGTACGGCAATATCTGTATAGTAGCTGTCACCCTGACCGATGGCGAAGATTTGCGACAGGAGGCGGCGGGGCTGGCTGGAATAGAGGCCGCGCCGTTCGCCCTGGCCATCGATGTCATAGCGCCGATCGTAAAGGTCGTCAGTCTGGTTCTCGACACCGAAGCCCCATTGCCATTCGGGTGAAATCGCGAACAGGCCCTTGCCGTAAATGTGGCCGCGCCATTTCTCGTCGCCAAACCGTTCGCCGTCACTGTCGAAATCGGTTTCACGTGTGATACTGGTATTGAGCTTGATGCCGCCGGAATAGAACCGTTTCTGGAAATCGAGTTCCAGCATGGGGTTCACGTTAGCGCTCACCATCGGGGAGATCGTGACGTCTGATGATTCCGAATAGGCCCAGTAATAGGGCTGTTGGTAGAATGTGCCCAGTTTCGATGACACGCCGCCTGACGGCACCAGAAAGCCCGAGCGCCGTTCGGAGCTTGGGTCCGGGTGGGCCAGATAGGGGAAATAGAAGACGGGGATGCCGGCAACTTCAAAAACGGCGTCCCGGTAGGAAATCATCTGGCTTTCCTGGTCGAGCACGGCGCGGCGTGCCCGCAGGGACCATGTCGGCGTCGTATCCTCTGCGCAAACAGGGCAAGCCGTGTAGATGACCTGCTCGAGCGCATTGACGCCGTCCTTCTGGCGGATCGCCGAGTTGGAAACCACCGTCGCGCCATCGAGCAGGCGCGCGGAGAAACCGATCGCGTAGCCATCGTCGAGTTTCGAATTGACCTCGATCTCGTCGGCAAATTGCTGCGAGCCATCCGTATCGACGATGACGACATTGCCGGTGGCGCGCACGCGGTCGGTTGTCTTATTGTAGATGATCTTGTCGGCGCGCAGGACGCGGCCCTCATAGAGTGCTTCGACATTGCCTTCGGCGACGACGCTGTTCTCTTCCTGGATTTCGTAGATGAAATCGGCTTCGAGTACGACGCGTTCCGCTGGTTCAGCCATCGATTGGGCAACGCTGGCTGCCTGCTGCGCGTAGGCAGAGGTGGCGCCCGATGCGGCCAGACCCAATGCTGCGGCGTAGTGGAGCCAATTCGCCAAGTCCGGGTTACCTCAGTCACAATAGCGCATGGAATGGGCACTGTGTGCCGGCGCCGGGTTCATAAATCAGACTGGAGGCTTAGAGGCGATGGCCCGGATCGTCCAGCCATCGGCGGCTGATGGCGGCATTTTCCTTTGTTACGCGGTGTTTTCGCGACACAGGCCAAATTCAGACGGCGCGTACAGCGAGCCCGCCCGGCAGCGTGACAGCCTGGCCTGATAATTCCAGTTCTGCAAGCATTGCAGCGCAACGCGCCGCGCTGAGGTCGCTGGACCGAGCGATCTCGTCAATCGGCATGGGGTGGGGCGACAGCGCCTCTCGCACCTTGGCGATCTGGCTGTCAGGCAGGGGGCGTCGTGCGATTCGGGATCGAAAGGCGGTGTCTCCGGGCTGGAGACGTGTCCGAAGCGGATCGATGAGAGTATTTCGACCACGTCGACGGCGTGCCGGACCAGCGAAGTATCCTGATAAATCAGGCCATTTGTTCCGGCGGCGCGTGGATCCAGCGGCGATCCCGGTACGGTCATGACCTCGCGCCCCTGCTCGCCAGCCATGCGGGCAGAGATCAGCGAGCCGGAACGCTCGGCTGCCTGGACAACGACAGTGCCGCGGGCGATTCCGGTGATGATGCGGTTGCGCCGGGGGAAATCCTGCGCCTTGGCGCGGTAGCCGATCGGGCTTTCGGAAACGAGCAGGCTTTCAGCCGCGATCTCGGCATAGAGGCGCTCGTGCTGGGGCGGGTAGATGTGGTCGATTGCGCCGCCAAGCTCGGCGATGGTGCCTGTTCGCAGTGTTGCGGCGTGCACCTCTCCGTCAATGCCGAGGGCGAGGCCGGAAACGGTGACGAAACCGGCTTCGCCGAGCCCGGCAGCGATATCCCGCGCCAGCTTGCGACCCGCAGCGGAGGCATTGCGGGCGCCGACAATCGCTACGGTGGGCTGGGCGGCGAGGGGGGCTTTGCCGAGCAGGGTGAGGATGGGGGGCGGGGGGCAAGAGTGCGCAGGAGCGGGGGGAAGTCAGCCTCGCAGCTGGCCACGATGCGGGCGCCAAACGTCCGGGTGGCAGCGATCCCTGCGTCGACCTCGTCCACGGATGGCGCAATGATCGGGCGGCCACGGCCTGCGCGACGGGCGATTTCCGGGAGGGCGTAGAGGGAGGCAGATGCGCTGCCAAAGCGTTTGAGCAATTTGGCGAAGGTGACGGGGCCGACATTTTCGTGCGGGAGAGGCGGATCCAGTCCCGCCGCTCATCGTCGGTCAGGGGCCGCGTCGGGCTCATGCTTCCGGCTTGGCCTTGGGTGCGCCGAACTTGGGTTCGGTACCTTGCAGCAGGCGTGAGAGGTTGGCCCGGTGAGTCCAGAACACGAAGAGAGAGAGCAGGGTCAGGCCGCCGATGATGAACAGGTTGCGCTCGCCAAGGAGCCAAGCACCGGGCGGGACCAGCACGGCAGCGGCAAGGGCGGCGAGCGACGAGATGCGGGTCAGGGCGAACAGGGCGAACCAGACAGGCGCGGCGACGAAGAAGCCGGGCAGGGTGGTGAAAGGCAACAGGCCGGCATAGGTGGCGATGCCCTTGCCGCCCTTGAAGCCGAGCCAGACCGGATAGCAATGGCCGACAAAGGCCATGGCCCCGGCGACAAATCCGATCTCGCGTCCGAAAAAATGGGTGAATGCGAGCGCGACGAGGCCCGCCTTGAGACTGTCGAGGAGCAGCGTGGCGATGGCGAGATCCTTGCGGCCCGTGCGCAGCACGTTGGTTGCGCCGATATTGCCGGACCCGATGGCACGGATATCACCGAGGCCCGCCGACCTTGTGATCAGCAAGCCGAATGGAACCGAGCCCGCGAGATAGCCGCAGACCACTGCAGCGCCATACCCGATCCATGCTTGCATGCCGTCGACTCCCTGCCGTGTTCTTTGGCAATGGTCTACGAACACCGCCGGCGCGCGGCAAGGCCCGTGGCATCAATCGCCCAACAGGGCCGCGCGAATGGGTTCCAGCCAGGCTTCCTGTTCGGTGTCATAGGCTTGGAAATTGGATGACAGGCCCCAATGGCACCAGCCGAACTGGTTCGCTTCGGCCTGTTTGCGCACGGCACTGATCCATTTTGCCCGTTCATCAACCGGCACGCCGTCGAATACGCCGAATTCGCCCAGCAGCAGCGGGCGGCGCTGAGCATCCCGGAACGACGCGGCGAGTCGGAAGTCTTTCGAAAGGCGGTCAAGGTCTGCGGTATTGCCCCAGCGTGTGCCGGTGGGCGGGGTCGGATCGAAGAATTCGGCGCCTTGGTGGGTGAAGGTGAACGGCTCATAATAGTGCCATGACAGGATGATCCGTGCATCCGGCGGGGGCTGGCTTTCCAGCAAGCCCTGCAACGAGCCCCATTCCGCCGTCGCGAGAATGATCCAGCGGTTTGGCTGGGACTTGCGCATCCGGGCGACGATGCGTTTGTTGAGCGAGTCAGTGCGTTTGGGTGTCATCCGGCCGTTCGGTTCATTCAGAACTTCGAAGATGAGGCGATCCGGATAGTCGGCATAATGGGCAGCGAGGTGTTTCCAGATGCCTTCCAGACGCCGTTCATGGCGCCAGGGGTGTTCATTGATTTCCTGATAGTGGTGGACGTTCAGGATAATGTTCATATCCTGAGACAGGGCGTGGTTGATGATCGCGTCTGTGCGTTCGAGCATCTTTTTGTCGAGCTTGTAGCGCCCCCAGGTGCCCGCATGGGCTGACCATTTTACCGGCAGGCGGATCGTGTCAAAGCCTGCGGCCTTCAACCGGTCAATATCTTCGTTGCGAATGGTATAGCCCCATTCACCCTCGACATCCGCCTCAAGCGCGCCGCCGAGATTCATGCAGCGCTGGATCGGCGGCACCGGTGGTGCATAGGTTGCCAGCGCGGAATCGGACACACTGATGCCGCTCGTCGCAAACGCACACAGGCACGCGATCGCGGCTCTACTCAGTCTTTGCCTAAATTTCCCCATCGCTTGGATGTGGCAGTCAGTTGCGCCGGGGTCAATCTGGAGTCGCCCCCGGCCGTGTGAACTGTTTTTGAATACGCCATGCGGGACGTGTCCGGGCACTGTTGCCTAATTGGCGGGCGCGAAATCGAACACGGTTTCGCCGCCGACCAGCGTTCGCATCACGCGTCCCTGAAGACGGCGACCGTCAAAGGGTGAGTTCGTCGAGCGTGAACGCAAGTTTTCCCGTTCGCACAGCCATGGCTTGCCGGGATCGAACAGGATCAGGTCTGCAGGCGTGCCGGATTTCAGGCGCCCCTGGGGCAGTCCGAGCAGGTCAGCCGGGCGGCAGGTGATCGGCGCGAGCGCGTCGAGCAAAGGCAGGCCTTCATCGTGGACGAGGCTCATCAGGGCCGCCAGCGTGGTCTCCAGGCCGGCCGCGCCAAAGGCTGCTTCGCCGAAGGGCAGGCGCTTTTCTTCAGGCGGCTGGGGGTCATGCGCGGAGACGACGGCGTCGATCTCGCCACGTTTGAGGGCGGCGATCAGGCCCTGACGGGTGTCCTCGTCGCGGAAGGGCGGGTTGACCTTGCAATAGGTGAGGTAGTCGCCGACATCGCGCTCATTGAAGAACAGGGTATGGGCGGCGACGGTGGCGTGGACCTTGGCGCCGCGCGCACGGGCGGCGGCGACGATCTCCAGCGTGCGGGCCGTGGACACCTGATCCAGCACGAGACGGCAGCCAGTGGATTCTGCCAGCATGACATCGCGGGAAGCGCCAATCCATTCGGCTTCGACCGGCATGCCGGAGAGACCGAAGCGGGCCGCGAAAGCACCTGAGTTCATCACGCCGGAGCCTGACAAGGCGCGGTCGTCCGGCCGGGACATGACGATGGCACCGCGGCTGGCAGCATAGGTCATGGCGCGTTTCATGATCGAGGCATTGCGGATGGGCATGTCGCCATTTGTGAAGGCGACGGCACCGACATCGGCCATCAGGCCTATCTCGGCCATCATCTCGCCATTCAGGCCAACGGTGAGGGCGCCTGCCGGATAGATGCGGGCCTTGGCCGTCTCGCGGGCACGTTCCTTGATAAACCGCACGAGGGCGACATCATCGATTGTGGGGCGGGTGTCGGGCATGACGACGAAACTGGTGACGCCGCCGGCGACGGCTGCGCGGGACGCCGTTGCGAGTGTCTCCTTTTGCTCGTCACCGGGTTCGCCAGTCTTGACGCGCAGGTCGATCAGGCCGGGGGCCAGGCAGAGGCCGCCCGCGTCGAGGGTTTCCTTCGCATCGGCATGGGGGCCGGACTGGCCTTTGGCCACGTCCTTGATCTTGCCCTTGTCGATAAGGATCGCGCCGGGGGTATCGAGACCCGTGGCGGGGTCGAGCAGGCGGGCATTGTAGATTGAGAGGCTCATCGCTGTGTCCCCGCGAGAAGGTCAAGTACGGCTTCGCGGACGGCGACGCCCATTTCAACCTGCTCGGTGATGACCGATTGCGGGCCGTCGGCAATCGCGCTTTCGATCTCGATGCCGCGATTCATGGGGCCGGGGTGCATGACCGTCGCATCCGGCAGGGCGAGGGCGAGGCGATCCGCAGTGAGGCCGAAATAGCGGAAATATTCGCGGCGGCTGGGCAGGAAGGCACCGTCCATACGCTCAAGCTGGAGGCGGAGCATCATGACGACGTCTGCGCCCTTGAGGGCGGCGTCAAAGTCTGTTGTCGCGCTGGCTGCGCCCCATGTGTCGGTGCCGGGTGGCAGCAAGGTGCGCGGGCCGCAGAGGTGGACCTCAGCGCCGAGCAGGTGAAGCGCCATCGTGGTGGAGCGGGCGACGCGGCTGTGGGCGATGTCGCCGCAGATGACGACCTTGAGGCCCTCGACGCGGCCCTTGGCACGGCGGATGGTGAGCGTGTCCAGCAGGCCCTGCGTGGGATGTTCATGGGTGCCGTCGCCAGCATTGATGACGGCGCAATCGACCTTGCGGGAGAGCAGCTTTGCGCCGCCCGAGGCCGAGTGGCGGATGACCAGCACGTCTGGCTTCATGGCGTTGAGTGTCATCGCCGTGTCGATCAGGGTCTCGCCCTTTTTGACGCTGGAATTGGCGACTGGCATGTTGATGACATCGGCGCCGAGGCGTTTGGCGGCGATCTCGAAACTGCTCATGGTGCGGGTCGAGTTCTCGAAGAACAGGTTGACCACGGTGCGTCCGGTGAGAATCGGATCGGCGCGCTGGCCAGCGCGGGTCGCATCCGCATAGCTGTCGGCCAGATCGAGAATATGGGTGATGTCTAGAGGGTGAAGGCCTTCGATTCCCAGCAAATGCTCGTGATCGAAGTTGTAGCTGTATCCCGCCATTGCCATGGAGGCCCTTTCGATTTTTGGCGGTTTAGGCCCGTTTCCAGCGCTTCGCAAGTGTCAGGCGGTAACGAGGAGGTAGAGCAGTGGCAGGGTCAGCATGGCGAGGACGGTCTGCACGGCAATCAGGTTTGCCGCGAGGGGGGCGTCGCCGCCGAGTTCACGGGCGAGGATGTAGGAGCTGGTGGCCGTAGGTGTGGCGGCGCAGATGACCGCGATCGTGAGCGCCATGCCGGAGAGCCCCAAGGCGAGGCCGAAGCCGATGGCGAGCAAGGGCAGGCCGAGCAGGCGGACAAGCGACCATGTAAGTGTGCGGGGGCCGGCGCGCTTCAGGGCGGAAAGGTCAACGCCTGCGCCTGCCGACAGAAGGCCGAGCGCTAGCGCGGCGTCACCGAGGATGCGGAGCATGTCATTGCCGAGGCGGGGCAACTCGATATTGGAGGCGGCGAGCGCAATGCCGATGATGCAGGCAAGCACGATGGGATTGCGCAGCAGGGCAAGGAGGGGCTTTGGCGCGGGGCCGTGCGGATTTTCTGCGTGGGCGATGAGGGCGTAGACCGACACGACATTGGCGGTCGGGATCATCACGGCGGCGGCGATGGTGACGAGGGCGAGGCCTTCCTGACCATAGAGAAGGCTGCCGATGGAAAGGCCGATCATCGTGTTCCAGCGCACGTTCGACTGGATGATCGTGCCAACGGCCGGACGTGTCATGCCCGGCAGGAAGCGTGCGAGCAGGCCGATTCCGCCGAGCACGAGCTGGGCGAGTATCAGGGCGGCGGCAAGGCGCCAGGGCGCCGTTTCAAATGGCGTATTGGCGAGCGTGCGGATGATCAGCGCCGGAAACAGGACGACATAGGAGAGCCGCTCGATGGCGCGCCAGCTTTCGGCGGGAATCCAGTTGCGGACGGAGAGAACGTGACCCAGTGCAACGATCGCGATGACCGGCAGCAGGGCGTAGAGAAAGCCGCTCATCCCAGGCGCTCCAGCGCATCGAGGGCGGATTTGAGGATGACGGCGGCCGCCGAAGCGTCGATACGTTCGGCGCGGCGCTTCTGGTTCATCTTGGCCGCGACCATGATGCCTTCGGCCTCGGCGCTGGACAGGCGCTCATCCTGGAAGACGACGGGCACGTCGCGCTTCAGCAGGATATTGTAGACCAGCGCGCGGGTAGACTGGGCGCGGCGGCCTTCCGTGCCGTCCATATGGAATGGCAGGCCGACAATGAGCGCGACGGCCTGACGCTCGTCATAAATCTCGAAAAGGCGCGTCAGGGAGGGAGCGAGTGTCTTGCCGCGATGAATGGTTTCGACAGGGCTGGCGAGCATGCGTGTGCCGTCGGTTGCCGCGACGCCCATGGTGCGGGTGCCGGGGTCGATACCGAGGAGGACGCCGGAGCGGGGCAGGGAGGCGAGATCTGTTACGGGCATAGGCGGCTCACATAGCGCCTTGAAGCCTTGTTGCCTATCGCGTATTCGGACGCCAACGTTTCTAGCCACCGGAGCCCGTGCCATGAGTGTTACCAAGGATGATGTCCGCAAGGTTGCCCGCCTGTCGCGCATTGCCGTGCCGGAAGAGCGCCTCGAAGAGATGGCTGGTGAACTGAACGGCATTCTCGGCTGGATCGACCAGCTGAACGAAGTGGACATTGAAGGCGTCGAGCCGATGACCTCCGTTGTCGAGACCAAGCTGCCGATGCGTGAGGACGTGGTGACGGATGGCAACATCCAGGACCAGGTGCTGGCCAATGCGCCGCGCAGCGAAGACGGGTTCTTTGTCGTTCCCAAGGCCGTTGAGTAAGCGCGCACGCCGCAACCTGAAAACTATGTTCGGCGCGGCCTTATTTAAGGCGCCATGACCCCCCACCTTTGCTGGAGGACCTATTTCGGGTCCCTGCACAGGAACGCAATCATGGCCAAGGGTCAGAAGAAGTCGAGCAAGGAAATCCGCAAACCAAAGGCGGAAAAAGTGAAGACAAACGCGTCCAATCCATCGCTCAAAACCGGAGCGATCAAGGGACTAGAGCACCTCAAGCGCTAAGCAGGCTTGCGCGGGGCTGACGCTGCGTCCCTGATTGCCGGTTACCGCTGACCGGCGGCATAGTCTTCCGAAACAATCGGGAGGATGCCATGTCTGTGATGACAATCGAAACCAGGGATCATGTGTCCCTGCTGACACTGCGTCGGCCGCAGGTGATGAATGCGCTGAATTACGAGCTCTACATGGCGCTGGAAGACGCTGTGCGGGAGAGTGATGCGCGCGTTATCGTGATTACCGGCGAAGGTCGCGGCTTCTGCACCGGCGACGATGTAAAGGAGATCCTGAGCCAGAAGGCAAGAGGACCCGACGAAATGAAAGCGCGCGGGCGCCGCACGGGCGGCCTGACGCCTGCAGCGGACGCTTTGCTTTATACGAACATTCCTGTGATTGCGGCGGTCAACGGCTTTGCGCTGGGTTGGGGCATGGAACTGGCGCTGATGGCCGATATCCGGGTGGCATCCGAGACAGCGAAGTTCGGTGAACTGTTCGTGCAGCGGGGCTTGTGTTGTGATGCGCCCGGGCTGGGCCGGCTGGCGCAGGTTGTCGGGCGCGAACGGGCAGCGGAACTGTTGTTCACCGGCGAGATCATCGATGCGCAGACCGCCAAGGAGATCGGCCTTGTCTCGCGGGTCGTGGCGCCGGATGATCTGTTGCCGACAGCCATGGAAATCGCGGGCAAGATTGCCGCAAACCCGCCACGTGCCGTGCAATCGATCAAGGCCGGGTTGCGACGCACGCTGGATCCTGACTGGCGGGATGTCGGCAGCTGGGCAATCAAGGAAATCCGGACCCTGATGGAAACGGATGACGCCGCCGAAAGCGCCGCAGCCTTCCTGGAAAAGCGAAATCCAGTGTTTACAGGACGGTAAGTGCGAGATCGATGAAATTTCACCGATCGGCTTCAGCATAAATCAAAGCCAATGTGTCAGTAAGGGACATAACGAAGCCGATGGGGGCTGGAGAAGTTATGTCTGCTGAATCGCAATTTGCGCCTGTTCCGTTCGAAGATCAGCCGATCCTGGATTTCTACAATCCGGAAGCCGCCGCGTTCCAGGCGCAGTTAGGACAATACGTTCCGCGCAGGATCGAAACACTGATCGAGCAAGCCGCGACGAATTTCGGCAAGGAACCATTCCTGACGACTGCGCTGCCAAATGGTGCGAGCGCGACGCTCAACTTTGCCGACGTGGACAAGCATTCAGCCAACCTGGCGCGGTATCTGCGCGAAGAGCTGCAATTGCAAAAGGGCGACGTGGTCGCCATCCAGTCGCCCAATTGCATCTCGAACGTGCTGGCCATGCTGGCCGTGCTGCGGGCCGGCCTTCTGCTGACCAATATCAATCCAATGTACACGGCCCATGAGACGCGCCGACAGCTGCGCGATTCACAGGTGAAGGTTCTGATCACGTCGAGCCTGTTTCCGGAAATGACCGAAGAGGCCGTTCAGGGCACGGTTGTGGAGACCGTCATCGCCCTGTCGCTGACAGACTTTTTCTCACCGATGAAGAAGACGGCGATGGATTTCGTGCTGCAGCACGTCAAGAAGATGGGCCGCCCACTGAACATCGAACACGTGTCCATAGCCCATGCTCTGAAGTATGGCGCGGTGCATGATACGCCGATGTCGCTGTATGCGCTTGACCGTGATGCCAATGACGATGCGATCTTCCAGTATTCGGGCGGCACGACCGGTATATCGAAAGGTGTTCGCCTGACTGAAGCGGGCATCGTGACCAATGTTGAACAGTTTGCCAGCCTGTCGCCCCACATGATTGATGCACCTGGCCAGACCATGCTGCTGGTGCTGCCAGTCTACCACGTGTTTGGCATGTTCTCTTCCGTCATTGCCTTGCGCAATGCGGCGCATCTGGTGCTGGTGCCCAGCCCCAAGCCGTTGTCGAACCTGAAGGCGGCTTTCCGGAAATTCCGTCCTAGCGCGTTTCCGGGTGTCAGCACCCTGTTTGCCAAGCTGATGGATGAGAAGTGGTTCTACGAAAACCCGCCGCAGCTGACGCTGACCATTTCCGGTGCAATGGGGCTGAACCCTGAAGTGCGCAAGGAATGGACCGGCCTGACCGGATCGAGTGTGATCGAGGGTTATGGCATGACCGAAACCACGACGCTGATCAGCGTCAACCCGCCTGACCAACGCACCCGCGCGGGCTCTGTCGGCATGCCGCTGCCGGGCACGGCCGTTTCGATCCTGCGTGAAGATGGCAGCTTTGCAGCACCAGGCGAAATTGGCGAAATCGTTGTGGCCGGGCCGCAGGTGATGGCCGGCTATCTGGGCCGCCCCGAAACGACGGCTGCTGCATTTCATGTCGGCTGGATGAAGACAGGCGATGTGGGATACCTTGATGATGAGGGCTTCCTGTTCCTGGTAGACCGTATCAAGGACATGCTTCTGGTGGGCGGATTCAACGTCTTTCCGAATGAAGTCGACGCCGTTCTGGCCGAGCATCCGGGAATTGAAGAAGCGGCTGTGGCAGGCGTGCCGGACGGCAACATGGGCGATACGATGCATGCCTTTGTCGTGCGACGCGATCCGGACCTGACGGCGGCTGACGTGATGGCGCACTGCGCGTCTTGCCTGACCGCCTACAAGCGCCCGCGCAAAGCGCATTTTGTCGATGAATTGCCGAAGTCGGCGATTGGCAAAGTCGTTCGCCGGGAATTACGGGCACGCGTCATTACCGGTGACGTGGACCGGCCAGATTCTGAAATCAACTAGCCCGTTTCCGAGAACGAAGCGGGCTGAAAACAAGCCCGGACCATCTGGTCCGGGTATAAAACGCGAAACAAATTATGGGGACGAAATGATGACCAAAGACACGTCGAAACACACCGGGTTGAACCAGGCCGTATCGGCAGCGCTCTTCTTTCTCGCTGTCGCGGCCATCGTGATGGCGCCGGCGGGCTATACTGTCCACATGCTGACCTGAGCTGGCGTCAGATAATCTCTTCAGCGAATTCTTCGTAATCAATGAGGATTTCGTCGCCGGGCGAGATTGACCGGTTGGCTGACAGGGTCACCGTCTGTGCCGATGCATCGACGGTGAATTCGGCATTTGCTTTCGGGCTGTGATTGCACATCGAGATTTCTCCGAAGGCGACGGCGGCGCGCATCGTGCCAGCGGCATCTTCATCCACATAGAATACGTAATGGTGGAGCAGGGTGGAGCGTACCGTGGCCGTATCCTCGTGCGAGAGGATCAGCAGCGGATAGGCGGCGATAATCTGTCCGGCCTCGATCGCGCGGGCGGCGAACAGGCCGCGACCATGAAACGGGGAATTCTTTACCTCGACGAACGAAGCCTGTGCAGTTTGGGGCATGGGCGCGTATCTAGCACAGCTGTAACCGGGCGCTATTCGGTTTCTTCTGCGTCTGTCGGCTTACTGGCCTTGGAATCCCATTCATGTATCGACTTGACCATGCAGCGTTGCACGCCGAAGCCGGTATCGTCGCGGAATCCGGCAATGGAATCAGATGTGATGATATGGTCGCCCTTGCCGAGGCAGCTGGTGGTTGAGTCGACGGCGAGTTGCTGGGCCTGATCGAGATTGAAGCAGTTGCCATAGACTTCGACCAGGTAATCCTTTCGGCCTTTCGAGAGCACGACCGTGTCTCTCGTGGCATCATGGAAGCCGGAAATGGTCGAGGTGAAGCAGACATTCTTGACCTCTTCACCGAGGCGGGCATCGCCTGCGAATTGGGCGACGCCTTTGGGCCGGGTGTCAGCCGGGGCCTGCGTGGCGCAGGCGGCAATGAGGACAGAGGAGACGGCGAGGAGGGCGAGGCGCATGAGCGTTCCTTTGCGGTTTGTTGTCCCGAATGGCACACCAGACGGGGCATATGTTCCGATTTCCAGTGATGCGCCTGGACGCGGGAACTGACAAGCGCGGTCACGAACACTTGAACTTTTGCCTCAAGGCGTCATAGCAGGCGGGCAGATTTCTTCTCAGGATTTCCCATGACAGACTTGACCAAACTCACCCTCGCCGCAGCCCTGGATGGCTTGAAGGACAAGCAGTTTTCCTCGCGCGAGATTACACAGGATTTCGTGAGCGCCATTTCGGCTGCCAAGATCCTGAACGCCTATGTGGTGGAAACGCCCGAAAAGGCGCTGGCCATGGCCGATGCGTCCGATGCGAAACTGGCCAAGGGCGAGGGTGGCCTGCTGGAAGGCGCGCCGCTGGGCATCAAGGACCTGTATTGCACCAAGGGCGTACGCACGACGGCCTGCAGCGGCATTCTGGGCGAGTTTACGCCGACCTATGAATCCACCGTGACGCAGAACCTGTGGGACCAGGGCGCTGTGATGCTGGGCAAGCTGAACATGGACGAATTTGCCATGGGCTCGTCGAACGAGACCTCGCATTTCGGCAACGTGATCAATCCGTGGCGCCGGGATGGCGACAATCAGAGCCTGACACCGGGCGGCTCGTCGGGCGGGTCTGCGGCGTCTGTAGCAGCAGACCTCTGCCTCGCGGCGACAGCGTCCGATACGGGCGGTTCGATCCGACAGCCTGCGGCCTTTACCGGCACTGTGGGCATCAAGCCAACCTATGGCCGGGCCAGCCGCTATGGCATGGTGGCGTTTGCCTCATCGTTGGACCAGGCCGGGCCGATTGCAAAGACGGTTGAAGACAGCGCCATCCTTCTGGAAGTGATGTGCAGCCATGACATCAAGGATTCCACTTCGCTGGACGTGGAGACGCCGGACTGGCGCAGCGATGTGACCAAAGGTGTCAAAGACATGCGGATCGGCATTCCGAAGGAATATCGGATGGACGGCATGTCGGAAGAGATCGACGCGCTGTGGGAGCAGGGCATCGCATGGTTGAAGGCGGCCGGGGCCGAGATCGTCGATATCAGCCTGCCGCACACGAAATACGCGCTGCCAGCCTATTATATCGTGGCACCGGCGGAAGCTTCGTCAAACCTCGCGCGTTATGACGGCATGCGCTATGGCGCGCGGGTTGAAGGCAACAACCTGACGCAAACTTACGAAGGCACACGGGCCGGCGGCTTTGGCAAGGAAGTGCAGCGGCGCCTGCTGATCGGCACGTATGTGCTCTCCAGCGGCTATTATGACGCCTATTACCTGCGCGCGCAAAAGGTGCGGACGAAGATCCTCAACGATTTTGTCGAGGCGTTTGAGAGCTGTGACGCCGTGCTGACGCCGACCTGCCCGTCGCCTGCCTTTGCCTTTGGCGAGAAGAGCGGCGACCCGGTGGAAATGTATCTCAATGATGTGTTCACCGTGACGGCGAACCTTGCCGGCCTTCCGGGCATTTCAGTACCTGCCGGCCTGTCGAAGAATGGCCTGCCGCTGGGTCTGCAGGTGATTGGCAAGGCGCTGGACGAGACGGCCTGTTTCCGCGTCGGCGGCGAACTGGAACGTGCAGCCGGGTTCGTGGCAAAGCCGAACCGCTGGTGGTAGGCTTGCGCGCATGAAACGCTTTTTTGCTCTTTTCGCCATTATGCTTGTCATCTGCCTCGCCCTGATGTGGGGGATGATGGCGCAGAACGGGTATGACCTGTTCGCGCCGGAAATGCGCATGATGCTGGTCGTTGCCTTCCTTGTGGCGGCCTATGTGGCGTTCCGGATTTCGCGGATACTGGAACGGCGCGCCGAGCGGGAACATAATGGCTCGCCGCTGAAGGGCGCGCAGAAATCCAAACTGCTCGGCCTGTTCGGCGGCAAGAGCGCGGCCCAGCAGGAACGTGAGGCGCGGGTTGCCGCGCGGCGCAGGAAGCTGATCGCGGAAGGCAAGCTTGAGGAAGAGGTCGCTGAAGCGCCCGAACCCGAAATTCCGCCGACACCAGAAGGGGAAATCCCGACCCGTGTGCCGCAATCTGCCTCGGTGGCCGACCGCATGGCTGCGCGGCGCGAGCGCTACAAACGTGCCAAGGAAGAAGGCAAGATCTAGGGGTCAGGTCGCGCTGGCAGGCCTCAGCCTCACGGGGGCTGTTCGGGCTTTGACCGGCGCTTCGACGCGGACTTTCCTGCCGCCGCCGGGGCCGTCATCATTGTCCTCATCGTCATCCCGCGACCGGTCGGTAATGCGCGAAAGATAGACGCCGACCCCGACGAGACCGCCGATCGGGCCGAATTGCAGCATCATGGCCGCGATGAAGAGGATCGGCACGTCGAGATTCAGGTTGCCGAGGGCCAGCAGCAAGATGAAAAGCCCCACCGCGCCGAACAGAAGGCCGCACCCGAAACCGGCGATCAGGTGTTTCAGGAAACCGCGGACAATCGGGCGTTCTTCGTCACCTGAATTGTCCAGAATCATCTTGAACAACATGGGTTTCCTCCCGATGCACTGTTTGCGGCTGCCGTATTCTTGATCAGGGACGCGAAAAAGAAAAGGCGCAAGGCATGCGCGCGGTCATGTCCGCTCGACAGGGCGGGGCGGTTGCCGTTAGAAGGACGCTGGATTGAATTGGTCATAAAGGCAGGTCATGTCAGCGCGCACACCTTACGTACTCACAGGCGAAACCGGCGACTGGGAAGTCGTCATGGGGCTGGAGATCCACGCGCAGGTGGCCTCCAATGCGAAGCTGTTCTCGGGCGCCTCGACGGCGTTTGGCTCCGACCCGAACTGCAATGTCTCGCTGGTCGATGCGGCGATGCCTGGCATGCTGCCGGTGATCAACAAGAAATGCGTGGAACAAGCCGTGCGCACGGGCCTTGGCCTGAAGGCCGAGATCAACCTTTACAGCCGGTTCGATCGCAAGAACTATTTCTACCCGGACCTGCCGCAGGGCTATCAGATCAGCCAGTTCGCCCACCCGATTGTCGGCGAAGGCGAGATCGATGTGGACGTGGAACCGGCGCATGGCGGCGAGGCCTACAGCTTCGCCTGCCGGATCGAACGCCTGCACCTTGAGCAGGATGCCGGCAAGTCGATCCACGACATGGACCCGAACTCGACCTATGTGGACCTGAACCGCTCTGGCGTGGCGCTGATGGAGATCGTGTCGAAGCCGGACGTGCGTTCGCCTGCCGAGGCCGCCGCCTATGTGAAGAAGATCCGTGCGATCGTTATCGCGCTCGGCACATGCGACGGCGACATGGACAAGGGCAATCTGCGCGCCGACGTGAACGTGTCTGTCTGCAAGCCGGGCCAGTATGAGAAATTCCGCGAGACGGGCGATTTCAGCCATCTCGGCACGCGCTGCGAGCTAAAGAACATGAACTCGTTCCGGTTCATCCAGCAGGCCATCGAATACGAGGCGCGGCGCCAGATCGAGATCATCGAAGGCGGCGGCACAGTCGACCAGGAAACGCGCCTGTTCGACCCGGTGAAGGTCGAAACGCGCTCCATGCGCTCGAAGGAAGACGCGCACGATTACCGCTACTTCCCGGACCCGGATCTGTTGCCGCTGGAAATCGAACAGGCCTGGATCGACGAGATCAAGGCGAGCCTGCCGGAACTGCCGGACCAGAAACGCGCGCGGTTTGAATCCGAGTACGGCATTTCGCATTATGATGCCGGCGTGCTGATTGCGGACGCCGAGAAGGCCGAATATTTCGAGACCGTGGCCACGGGGCGCGACGCGAAACTGGCGGCCAATTGGGTGACGCAGGAACTGTTCGGCTACCTGAACAAGGAGGGCCTCGAACTGTCGCAATCGCCGATTTCGGCTGAGGCGCTGGGCGGCCTGATTGCGCTGATCAGCGACGAGACGATCAGTGGCAAGATCGCCAAGGACGTATTCGCGCGCATGATTGCGGGCGAAGGCGAAGCAGCGGCGATTGTCGAGAAGCACGGCCTGAAACAGGTGACCGATACCGGCGCGATCGAGAAGGTTGTCGACGAGATCATCGCGGCCAATCCGGAACAGGTCGAGAAGGTGAAAGAGAAGCCGCAGACGCTCGGCTGGTTCGTCGGGCAGGTGATGAAAGCCTCGGGCGGCAAGGCCAACCCGAAAGCGGTGAACGAGATCCTGAAGGCGAAACTGGGGCTTTAAGTCCTAAATCGCCGCCCGGATCCTCACCGCCAGTTTCTCCAGCTCGTCCATATCTGCCATGCCGCCGCCACCGTGGCGGCCGAGGGACTCGCCTTCGGTGCGGGGGATGATGTGGAAGTGCAGGTGGTAGACGGTCTGCCCGGCGGGGGCGCCGTTGAACTGGGTGACGACGAGGCCATCCGGCGTGAGGGCGACTTCGACCGCTTTCGCCACTTTCTGGACTGTCAGCATGTAGGGCCCGAGTTTTTCCGGCGGCATGTCGAGCAGGTTGCGGGCGGTGACATCTTTCGGGATGACCAGCGTGTGGCCTTCGGCCTGCGGGAAGACATCCATGAAAGCGAGGGCGACATCATCCTCGTAGACTTTCACGGCAGGCATTTCCCCGCGCAGGATTTTAGCGAAGATGTTGGTGGGGTCGTAGGTGTCGTGAAGAGTCATGAAGGATCGGTACTTTCTGGTTCACGCAGTCTAGCCGCGCGTCGGACTTCGAACATTTCGTTCCAGGTTATCAGGACCAGCATTAAAAGAAAAAGCAACCCGGTCAGAATATTGCTGAGGTCGGGCGGCTGAGCGATTGTCGTCCCCAGCTCATACTTGGGTACACCCATTTCATCTGGCTTCGGCCACCAGTCCGGAGGCACCAGTTTCAAAGCCAGCCAAAGGGTGGCAATGCCAAGCAAATCAGCCACCCCGAACCAGATGGCTATGCCTATCCACGCGCGCCAATATCTGCGGCGATGGATCGGGTCTGCCGTTTCACCGGTGGCTTCGAGCAACCGTTGTTCGGCAGTGTGGAAAATCTCGTTGAGGTATGCTTTGGCAGGCTTTAGTTGTGACGCAGGGATGCGGACCTGAATTCCTCCTAGAGCGGGGACAAGATACCATTCCAACGTTGCGTGGTTAAGGTTATCGATGGCCGCATCGAACCCTGCATCCTGTAGCGCGGAACAGACCACAAGGGCTTCCTCGACACGGCAATAGTTGCGCAGGACGGCAGATGGACTCATCCGTCTTTCTTAAACGGCGTTCTATCTGTGAGATAGTCCATGTCGGATTCAACCGCGTCGCGTTCGCGGGTGAGATAGTCGGCGACGGCGTCGCGCAGGCCCGGATGGGCGATCCAGTGGGCCGAGCGGGTGAGGACGGGGACGTAGCCGCGCGCGAGCTTGTGGCCGCCCTGGGCGCCTGCTTCGACATATTGCAGGCCGCGTTCGATGGCGAAGTCGATGGCCTGGTAATAGCAGGTTTCGAAGTGGAGCATTGAGCGTTGGTCGCTGCAGCCCCAATAGCGGCCATAGAGCGTGTCGGAACCGATCAGATTCATGGCGCCGGCGATGGGCTCGCCATTCTCCATGGCGAAGATGAAGAGCAGGTCGTCGGCCATGCGCTCACGCAGCAGGGAGAAACTGAGGCGGGTGAGATAGGGCGAGCCCCATTTGCGGCTGCCGGTGTCGATGTAGAAATGGTAGAAAGCGTCGAGATGATCCTCGGTGATTGCGTCGCCGGTGAGGTGGACGAATTCAAGGCCGTCCTGCGCCTTGGCGCGCTCCTTGCGCAGGTTCTTGCGCTTGGCGGAGGATAGCGCGGCGAGGAAATCGTCGAACGTGGAGTAGCCGTGATTCACCCAACGAAATTGCTGGTCGGTGCGTGACAGGAGTCCGGTATTGGCGAGCGTTTCAGCGTCTTCAAGGTCGACGAAATTGATGTGGAGCGAGGAGAGTTTATTCTCCTCCGCCAGCTGGATGGCGCCGGCCAGTAGCGCGGCTTTCAGCTGGGCTTCATCCGGGCCGCGCGGCACGAGGCGGCGGCGACCGGTGACGGGCGTGAACGGCACGGCAGCGAGCAGTTTTGGATAGTAGGACCCGCCCGCGCGTTCATAGGCATCGGCCCAGCTCTGGTCGAACACGAACTCGCCGCGCGAATGCATCTTCGCGTAGAGCGGCATGGCGGCGCGAAGGCGGCCATTGTCGCCGCGGACCAGCAGGTGACGTGGCACCCAGCCGGTCGCCGGTGTGGCGGCGCCGGAGCTTTCCATTGCCTCGAGGAATTCCCAGCTGAGGAAGGGATCGTGGCGTTCACCGGGCGGATTGGCGACGGCATTCCACTCCTCGGGCGACACCTCGGCCAGGCCGGGGGCGATGGTGATCTTGAGGGCGCTGTCGTCCATGCCCTTCAATCTAGGTCGCAGGGCATCAGGATGCCAGCGGAACGGGCAGGTGTTCGAAAATAACTGCGCCGCTGAGCAGGCGTATGCGGCGCACGTCTGCCATGGTGCGGACAGTCCACACCACGAAGGGCAGGCTTCCGCCCAGTATGACGGCGGCGCGTTCGGCGTCATCAACGTTGACGGCGAGATAGTCGACCTTGCGATCCAGGGCGCGTGCCAGCTTGGCATCGAATTCGGTTTCGTTGGTGCGCCGAATGGGGTGGATCAGCTGGCCGCGCATCAGCGTCGCAGGCAGGGCGTCGACGGCAGGCTCCGAAAAGCTCATGGCGGCAGCGGGACCGATATGGCCCATCAATTGTTCGCCCACGGCCACGGCGAAGGCTTCGGGGTCTGTCTCGCCGTCAATCTTCAGTTCTGTGAGCAGCGGCAGTGAACTCGGCCAGATGTCGAGCAGGGCTTCAAGCGTTGGGATCGGCTGGTTGCATTCAGCGAGGCGCAGCGATTCCAGGACGGACATGTCCTGTTCCTCGAACACGCCTTCCACGCCGGTCATGCGCGTCAGCGTTCGGTCGTGGAAAACCATGACCTCGCCGGACTTTGACGGGCGCACGTCGTATTCGATGCCGAGGCCGGCTTCGGCGGCGGCCTTGAATGCGGCCAGCGAATTTTCGGGATGGCCGTCGGCAGACCAAAGTCCGCGATGGGCATAGGTGAAGGCATTCAGGTCAAAGTGCCGGGCCATCGAGGTTTATCCTGTGATTTCGAACACACCATCAACTTCAACGGCCACACCCATGGGCAGGACAGGGCAGGCAACCGCCGAGCGCGCATGACGGCCGGCATCCCCGAACACTTCGACCATCAGGTCTGAGCAGCCATTGATCACTTGCGGGATGTCGGTGAAGTCAGGAGACGCATTGACGAAACCGCCGAGTTTCACGACGCGCTTGATGCGGCTGAGGTCTCCCACGGCGGCCTTGCACTGGGCGATCAGGTTGATGCCACACTGGCGCGCGGCGTGCTGGCCTGCCGACAATTCCATGTCGTCGCCGAGGCGGCCATTGATACGTCCAGTGGGGGTGGCGCTGACCTGGCCGGATACGAAGAGCATGTTTCCGGTGATCACGAAGGGCACATAATTGGCGACGGGCGCCATCGGTTTTGGCAATTCTATACCAAGCGCATCGAGGCGGCTTTCGGGTGTGGACATCGTCAGATCGAATCCCGTTGTGATTGAGGCTCACCCGATGACATGCCGCACGTTGCCGCTTCCGGCAAGTCAGCTGTCGATTTCGCGGGCCTTGGCGATACGGGCCGCGCGCCCGGTGACGACGGCGTCCTTGCCGAATTTCGCCCGGGCCGCATCGGAGGCGCGCTCGGCGGCGGCGCGCTTGGCGACGCTGGGATCCAGCAGGTCGGCTGAGTCGGCGCGGTGGTCGTGGAGGTTGGTCAGGCCGATGCCGATAAGGCGGAAGCGTTCACGACCATTCGCCTCACGCGCGAGCAGGGGCCGGGCCGCGCGGAAGATTTCCTGGGCGAGTTGGGTCGGTTCGGTCAGCGAGATGCGCCGGGTGAGCGCACGGAAATTGCTGGTCTTGAGTTTCAGCGTGACGACGACACCCACCACACCGGCTGATTTCGCCCGGTCGGCTGTCTTGACGCAAAGCTGCCAGAGCTGGTCTTCGAGGGCGGCAGGATCGCTTAGGTCGTTGCGGAACGTTGTTTCGCTGGAGACTGACTTGCGCTCCTCATCATTGCGCACAGGGCGCGTATCGAGGCCGTGGGCGCGTTGCTTGAGCCACATGCCCGTCTCGCCATAGCGATTGACCAGGGCCTTCAGTTCGGTGTCCTGGATGTCCTTGACGGTGTCGAAGCCGTCGCGGGCGAGTTTCTCGGCGAATTTGGGGCCGACGCCATGCAGGAAGTCGATGGATTTGGGGCCAAGCAGGGCTTCAGCTTCGTCTGGTGAGATGACGGCGAAACCGCGGGGCTTGTCGAGTTCGCTGGCGGTCTTGGCGAGGAATTTGTTGGATGAGAGGCCAATGGAGACCGTGATGCCGACGTCCCGCTCAATGTCGCGGGCGAGACGGGCAAGGCTGACGACCGGCGGCGCATGATGCATGGTCTCGGTGCCGGACAGGTCCATATAGGCCTCGTCAATCGACACGGGCTGGACCAGCGGCGTCAGCGCATCCATTTTTTCCCGAATGATGGTCGCCGCTTCGCGGTATTTGTCGAAGTTCGAGCCGATGACGACTGCATCCGGACAGAGCTTCAAGGCGGTGAACATGGGCATGGCCGACCGGACGCCGTAGAGCCGGGCAATGTAGCAGCAGGTGGAGACGACACCCCGCTGGCCGCCGCCGACAATGACGGGTTTGTCCTTGAGGCTTGGGTCGTCGCGTTTCTCGACAGCTGCAAAGAAGGCATCGCAGTCCATATGGGCGATGCTGAGCTGTGTCAGGGCAGGGTGGGACAGAATTCGGCCCCGTCCACAGCTGGGACAGGCGACTGCAGCACCGTGCTGCAGATGCAGGCAATCGCGACAAAGTGCATACATATCCGGAATGTTCATGCCATGTTCCGCGAGTCAGGGCAATGAAGTGTACGACGCCGCGTAAAGCGGTGTTAAGCATTTAAAGGTTAGCTGGGCCGGATTGACTATAAACCTTCCGAATCACGAGTATTTACGGGGAATCATGGCGGATAAGCGCACCAGAAAAGTGCTGGTTGTTGAGGATAACGAACTCAACATGCGCCTGTTTTGCGACTTGCTCGATGCCTATGGTTACGGGACATATCAGTGCCGTGACGGTGCCAAGGCGGTAGAGATTGCCCGCCGGGAACTTCCGGACCTGATCATCATGGACATCCAGTTGCCGGAAGTGTCGGGTCTCGACATCACCCGATGGCTGAAGGACGACGAGAAGGTGGCGCACATTCCGGTGCTGGCCGTGACGGCCTTCGCGATGCGCGCTGACGAACAGCGTGTGCGCGAGGCGGGGTGCGAAGGCTACCTGTCCAAGCCGATCCAGATCATGACCTTTATCAAGGCCGTGGAAGCGCTGATGCCGAAGGAGCCGGCATGAGCGCGCGTATCCTTGTTGTTGACGATATCGAGGCCAACCGCCGCCTGCTGCAAGCCAAGCTTGAAGCGCAGTATTTCACCGTCATGCATGCCGAGAATGGCCAGCAGGCGCTGGACATCGCGCGGGCGGAACTGCCTGAAATCATTCTGCTCGACGTGATGATGCCGGGCATGGACGGGTACGAAACCTGCCTTCAACTGAAGGCGGACCCGCGCACATCCTTTATTCCGGTTGTCATGGTGACAGCGCTCAGCGATTCCGAGGATCGTATCCGGGGCCTGGACGTGGGCGCGGAAGACTTTCTGACAAAGCCTGTGGACGATTTTGCGCTGATGTCGCGCATGGGCGCGCTGATGCGCTACAATGCCGTTGCGTCCGAATTGCGCCAGCGCCAGGCAAGCGGCCTGAAGGCCGGATCTGTCGATCTGATCAGCGAAGAAGAACTCAGCCGCCCTGCGCGCGTGTTCATCGTGGATGACAATCCCCGCACATCGCTGCGCATGGCCAACATGCTGCGTGATGCCGGCCATGTGGCCACGACGCTGATTGAGGCGGGTGATATGTCGAACCTTGCGGAACAGGGCGTGGATATCATGATCCTGTCCCTGTCATCACAATCCTTCGACCCATTGAAACTTTGCGCGCACTTCAAGATGACTGAAGCTACGCGGGCGATCTCGATCATTCTCGTGTGTGATCAGTCCGAACGTGCGAAAGCCGGCAAGGGATTGGATATCGGTGCGAGCGATGTCATCATTTCGCCTGTCGACCGACAGGAACTGATGGCGCGGGTACGCACGCAAACGCGGCGCTCGCGCTATATCGACCTGCTTCGCAAACGGGTTGACCGTGGCCTTGAGCTATCCGTCATCGACCAGCTGACCGGTCTGTACAATCGCCGCTACATGGTGAGCCAGTTACAGCAGCTGATGCATCGCTCGGTTATGGGCGGCAAACCGGTCTCGGTGGTGATGTGCGACATCGACCACTTCAAATCAGTCAACGATACCTATGGGCACGATGTTGGCGACGAAGTGCTAGTGGAAGTGGCCAACCGGCTGCGCGAAAATGTGCGGCCGATGGATGTTGTCTGTCGCCCGGGCGGTGAAGAATTTCTCGTGATCATGCCCGATACGCCGGGCGACCTTGCCTGTGCCGCGGGCGAGCGCATTCGTCGTGCGATAGCCAGCAGGCCGTTTGAAGTAAGCGGCGGGCGGCGCGAGATATCCATCACCCTGAGCGCGGGTGTCTCCACGATTGCCGGTGAACACGACACGATGGCGGACCTGACCAAACGCGCCGACACGGCGCTCTACCAAGCCAAGTCGGCCGGCCGAAACCGTGTCGAAAGCCTTGCTGCCTGATTGACTTGGACTGCGATGCAGCCCACGTGACCTGTCAATTGGCTGAGGCGGATTTCCGGACATGACAGACCGCTTTGCAGCGTTCAGGCACCTTTCCTACAGCCGGTATTTCACGTCGCGCTTCTTCACCGCCTTTGCCGCGCAGATCGTTTCCGTGTCGGTCGCCTGGCAAATCTATGATGAAACGCAGAACCCGATCTATCTCGGCTGGATCGGGCTGGTGCAATTTTTGCCCGCGCTGCTGCTGGTATTCGTGACAGGCCTTGCCTCCGACACGTTCGGGCGGCGTCTTGTCATGGGCCTGTCGATCCTGGTCGAAATGGGGTGTGCGGCGGCCATCCTGTACCTGGCGGTCACGCAGCAATTCCACCCGATCTGGATCCTGTCCATTCTCACCCTGTTCGGCGTGGCGCGGGCGTTCCTGTCACCTGCCTCGGCAAGCCTTGCCGTCAATGTCGTGCCGAGGGAAGACTTTGCCAATGCGGTGGGCTGGACGGCCTCTGCGTGGCAAATGGCGTCGATTATCGGGCCGGTTGTCGGCAGCCTGCTGTACGGCGTTGCGCCGTGGATCGCCTATTCCACGGCGGTGATTCTCTTCGCCGTCGCGGCGACGCTGATCTTCTCGATCCCCAAGCCGCCACAGAGCGCGAGCAGCGAGCCGAAGACGCTGAGCATGGTGTTGGGCGGGTTCACCTATATCTGGAAGCAGAAGATCGTTCTTGGCGCGATCTCGCTGGACCTGTTTGCCGTGCTGCTGGGCGGCGCCGTGGCGCTGATGCCGGTTTATGCGCGCGATATCCTGCAAGTGGGTGAAACCGGGCTGGGCCTGATGCGGGCGGCGCCAGGCATTGGCGCGTTGATCGTGACCGGGCTGATCACAGCCTTTCCGATCCGGGACCATGCCGGGATCATCCTGTTTGTCTGCGTGGCGCTGTTCGGCCTGTCGACCACGGTATTCGGGCACTCGACCGTTGCGTGGCTGTCGATCCTGGCGCTGGTTTGTGTCGGCGCGTTCGACATGGTGTCGGTCTATATTCGTGAAGTGCTGCTGCAGCTGTGGACGCCAGACCAGGTGCGGGGGCGGGTAAACGCAGTCAATTCCATCTTCCTGGGCGCATCGAACGAACTGGGTGAAGCGCGGGCCGGGTTCATGGCGGCCAAGTGGGGCGCTGTGTTTACGGTGGTGGCGGGCGGCTATGCCGCAGTGGGTGTTGCGGCGGCATGGTCTGCCATGTTCCCGGGCATCCGCCGCGCACGCAACCTGCACACGGGCAATCCGGACACCTGAAGCCCGTAAACGCAAAAAGCCCGCTCTTGCGAACGGGCTCTGCTAAAACGTACCGAAAAACAGGATCTTACTTGATCTTGCCTTCTTTGAATTCGACGTGCTTGCGGATGACCGGGTCATACTTTTTCACGACGAGCTTTTCGGTCTTCGTGCGTGGGTTCTTCTTGGTGACGTAGAAGAATCCGGTGTCGGCCGTCGAATTGAGGCGGATTTTGATGGTGGCTGGTTTGGCCATGGGATTGGCTCGCTTATGCTAGCGTCTGAAACTGGAAAGCGGCTTAATGGCGGGGCCCGGGGGGGAAGTCAAGCAGTGTTCCTGCGCTAAAGCCTGTCTGTCGTGTGCCCAGTGCGTGTCCAGCGCAGGAAAGGCGGGCCTTTCGCGGTTTTCGGCTTGGCCAGTCGCTCGTCGATTTCGCCGAGCATGAACCGGGTGACCGAGGGCAGGTCGAGGTCCATCGCGTCTGCCAGCGTCACCCATTGAAGATCTGACAGTTCGGCGCCGTCAACGGGCGGGCGCTCGTCGATCAGGGCATCTTCGGCGTCGGCCATGAAGAATCGGGCATCAAAGCGCTTGGGCCGGTAGGGCGGCGTGATGGCGCGTCCGATGAATTGGAAGGATTGCAGGCAGGGCATGACGCCCTCGCTGTAATAGCGGTCCCAGCCCTGCGGTGCCTTGCCGGTCGCCAGACCCTCGCGGCCGACAATCAGGCCAGTTTCCTCAAATGTCTCGCGGATGGCCGTCAGCGCAAAGGCGTGAGGGGCGCGGCGGGTGCCTATGGCCAGCTTGGCAGTGACGGGGGTAGAGAGGGGGGTAAGGATGGGGGCACGTGCGTCGTGCGGGTCAACCTTGCCGCCTGGGAAGACGTATTTTTCCGGCATGAAGCTGTGGCCGCCAGAGCGCTTGCCGAGCAGGACGCGGGGCGCGGGACCATCCTGGCGGACGAGGATCAGGGTGGCGGCATCTTTCGGGCGTGGGCTGCGCTCGCTGGTGACGACCACGTCGCCGTCATCCTCCTTGTCGAAGGCATATTTCAATCCCGGAAGGCGATTGTTCATCTCTTGGGTCCCTTAGCCTTGCTTGTTCTTTTATGCTTGGGGAGCGTTTTCTTGTTGAACTTTGGCTTGCCGGAACGGCCCGGTCCACCCTTACGGCGGGGAACGTGGCCGATATCCATCTTGCGCCGATGTTCCTGGCGGCCTTCCGGGGCCGGCATCGGATCGGACAGCATTTGCAGCAGGAGGCCGCCTTGCAAGGGCGTCACTTCCTTTAGTTTCACCCTAACAATCTGGCCGAGGCTGTAAGTGTCGCCGCTGCCACGCGCATAGAGCGCCATCGCCGCCTCATCCTGAACCCAATAGTCTTTCGAGATGGTCGAGATCGGGATGAACCCGTCGGCACCGATGCCGGCGAGTTGAACGAACAATCCCGAACCGGTGACGCCGGTGATGCGGCCATCGAATTCGACGCCGACCCGGTCCTTCAGGAAGATCGCGAGATAACGGTCGGTTGCTTCACGTTCGGCAGCCATCGAGCGGCGTTCGGTGTCGGAAATGTGCTGCGCGGTCTGTTCAAGTTGTGACGCGGCTTCCCGGCTGAGGCCATCAGGGCCGAGCTTCAGCGCCGAGATCAGGGCACGGTGGACGATGGTGTCAGCATAGCGACGGATCGGCGAGGTAAAGTGAGCGTAGCGCACCAGGTTCAGGCCGAAATGGCCGAGATTTTCTTCGCTATAGATGGCCTGCGCCTGTGTGCGCAAGATCATCTGGGTGACCATCTGGTCGTATTCGCCGTCTTTCAGTTCGCCGATGAGCTTGTTGAACTTGTGCGTCTGGGGGCGCTCGCCGATCGTCCATTTGAGTTCGATGGTTTGCAGGAATTCGGCAAAGGCTGCGATCTTGGCATCGGTTGGCGTGTCGTGGACGCGGTAGATCAGCGGGCTTTTCTCGCGCTCCAGTGTTTCGGCTGCGGCGACGTTGGCCTGAATCATCATCTCTTCGATCAGGCGGTGCGCTTCAAGACGTTCCTTGGTGTAGATGCCGTCAATTTCGCCGTTTTCCTTGAACTTGATGCGGCGTTCCGGGAGGTCGAGATCGAGGGGGGCGCGTTTGTCACGTGCCTTGGAGAGGGCGGCATAGGCGCCCCAAAGCGGCTTGAGCACCTCTTCCAGCATTTCGCCAGCCTTGCCGCCCGGTTTGCCGTCTATCGCGGCCTGCGCCTCTTCATAGGACAGTTTGGCGGCCGATTGCATCATGCCGCGAATGAAGCGGTGGGAGCGTTTGTGGCCATCCGTGCCGAAGATCATTTCGACAGCCAGTGTGCGGCGCAGTTCGCCCTCCTTCAGCGAGCATTCGTCAGCCGACAGCTCGAATGGGAGCATCGGGACGACGCGGTCGGGGAAGTAGGTTGAGTTACCGCGCTTAAGGGCTTCCTTGTCGAGGGGCGAACCTTCGGTGACATAGGCGGCTACGTCGGCAATGGCGACGATCACGCGCCAGCCATCGTCCAGCTTTTCGGCATAGACGGCATCATCATGATCGCGCGCATCGTGCGGGTCGATTGTGATCAGCGGAATCTGCGTGAGGTCTTCGCGCTCGCTCGCGGCCGGTTTCGGGTTGCGTGCCTGTTCGATGGCGGCTTCCGGAAATTCGGTGGGTATGTCGTGGGCGTGGATAGCGAGCAGGCTGGCCGAGCGGGGATCGGAAATGTGACCGATGATCTCGACGATTTCACCCAGTGCCGGGCCATAGTGGCGGCGGCCCTGGGGCTTGGGTTCAGCGACGACGAGGTCACCATCCTTCGCGCCGTGGGTATCAGCTTCCTGGATCACGAATTCGCGGCGTTCCTTGCGGCTGGACGGCGAAACCTTGCCACCATTCGGACCGGTGGAATACAGGCCGATCAGGCGGTCGGAGAGGCGCTTTTCAAAGATCGTGATGGACCGGGCGCGCCATTCGCCATTGTGCTCGCTGATCTTGCAAAGGGCTTTGTCGCCAATGCCGGGGGCTTTCGCCTTGGGTTTGCCGGACGGGCCTGCATAGACGATGTCGGGGCCGAAGGGGCCATTGTCGCCAACGGACTGGCCGACCAGGTCGCCATTCTTGTCGATGCGTGTGAACTCCACCACGCCGGTCGGCGGCGGGCGGTCAGCCTGGGCCCAGGCCCGTTTGCCGGTGCGCTGGAGGGCGCCTTCGGCTTCGAGTTCCTTGAGGATGGCGCGCAATACATTGCGCTGCTCACCTTTGACCCGGAGGCCCTTGGCAATCGCTTGTTTCGTGGTGGCGTCTGGATTGTCCCGAATGAAATCAAGGACGGTTTGTTTATCTGGAAATGTCATGTGTGTGGATATAGTGGATTCTTATTGGAAAGGCTTGTGGGAAATACCTACGCGCCGTCCTCGTAAAAGTGGGCCAGCTGGGCGTAGACGCGGGGAAATTCGTCTCGCAGCATGTCGGGTCGCTCAAAGTAGGCTTCCGTCGTGCGAGCGAAGAATTCTGCGTGATTTGTTGCAGCATCAGGATCCAGCGGGGTTGGTACGCCATAGTCCAGTCGTGCGCAGAGGACTTCGCGTTCCTCGTCCATCACTTTTGCCCATGTGGCGTGGCATTCGGAGGAAAGCAAGGCCGGAGTGATGTCAGCGCGCATATTTGATCTGTCGAGGCGATGGCAGAATTCGTGCATTACCCGCGTGATGCCGGCGGCTGATGTTGTACCGTCCCGCCAGATTTCGCCCCAGTCAATGTCCATGTGGCCCCACCTGAACTGTCGCGCACTGCCCGCAGTCCGTGGATGAATACCGTTTGCATGTATGACGACGCGAAGACCGATATCAAAGCGGTTCTGTTTCCGGTTGAGCAAAAGAAGACAGGCATGCGATGCAACCCTGAAGAGCACTTCTTCGGGTGGCTTGATCCCGCAGGCGCCCCGGAATTCAACATCGTGCAGGAAATTCCGAACCAGGAAGGTCATCCGCTTCTGTCGTGGAATCGACAGTTTCTCCACAAGGGGGAGAGCCGTTTGTATCTGGGTGCTGATTCGTATCGGTCCGCCCATGGAGCGGGCATATACAATCAGTGGATTAAAAAGTCTCCTAAAAAGCGAATTTTATTCAATTGCATCTTCTGGCGCTAAAGGATCGATGGGCGTGAGGGCGAAGGAGCCGGCCTGCTCGCCCCACTCGCCGGTGAGGATTTCGTAGTGGAGGTGGCGGGGGATGGTGTAGCTGGCCGTATTGCCCATCACCGCGATCACCTGGCCCGAGATCACGGGGGTGCCGACTTCCATACCGTCGAAATTGTCGAGATGGGCGTATCGGGTGAACACACCGTGGCCGTGGTCGATGACCAGCATGTTGCCGAAATCGGCGCGGGTTACGGCTTCGCGGATCACGCCGCCGCCAGCTGCATAGATGCTGACCGGATCGAGATTGTAATAATCGATGCCGGTATGGGTCTGGCCGTTCCGCGCCCCGAAGCCTGATGAGACGCAAGCCTGTTCGAGCGGCGCGCGGGCCAGCATGATGTGCGCGTTTACTTCGATCAGGGCGGTGTAGCCGATGACGTGCAGGCTGGCATCCGCCGCTGGCGCGTTGGCGACGTTGAGCTTTGGGCAAAGCGATATCGAAACCGGGAAATCGAATGTGGGGATGGGCGGGGCCGGCGGTTCGACCACTTCCTCAATGGCAGGCAGCGGTGCGGGGGCCGGTTGCAGCGCGTAAATCCCTGCGACGCACGCGACGAGCAGGGCGTAAGGCGCGAACGGGCGCATCGTGATCGTCATCGCTGGAGCGCCTGCCGGGCCACGGGGGCCCGGACCAGGTCAGTCCTCTTTCTTCGCGGCAGGCTTTTTCTTGGCCGCCGGTTTCTTTTTGGCTGGGGCCTTCTTTTTCGCCGGAGCCTTTTTCTTGGCAGGGGCCTTGGCTGCGCGGGCGTTCACCAGTTCCACGGCCTGTTCGAGCGTGATGGCGTCAGGCTCGATTTCTTTCGGGATCGTGGCGTTGACCTTGCCATGCTTCACATATGGGCCATAGCGGCCTGCAAAGACCTGGAGCGGCTCACCGTCCGGGTGGTTGCCGAGTTCCTTCAGCGCCGTGGCGCCGCCGCGACCGCGGCCCGGATTGGCCTTCTTGTCCTCGATCAGCGCGACAGCGCGGTTAAGGCCAATGGCGAAGACGTCGGCAGGGTCTTTCAGGTTCGCATAGGTCTTGCCGTGCTGAACGTAGGGGCCGAAGCGGCCAAAGTTGGCGTAGATCGGCTCATTGTCTTCCGGGTGTTTGCCGACTTCGCGGGGCAGCAGGAGGAGCTCGACCGCGCGTTCCAGCGTCAGGTCCTGCGGCTTTTCCTTCTCGGCCTTGGTGAGGGAGGCGCGTTTCGGCTTCTCGCCGTTGGCCATCTCGACATAGGGACCGAAGCGGCCGGTCTTGAGATAGATCATCTCGCCCGTTTCCGGGTGCAGGCCGAGTTCGTTGCCGTCCGGATTGATCGCAGCGGCATCGCCGTCGGCACTGAACTGGCGCGTGAACTTGCAGTCCGGATGGCGGGAGCAGCCGACGAAAGCGCCGAACCGGCCGAGCTTCATGGACAGCTCGCCCTCCTTGCAAAGCGGGCACTGGCGCGGGTTTTCAATCGTGTTGCCGTCCGCATCCTGGCGCGGGAAGACATAGGCGCCGAGCGTTTCGTTGAGGGCATCGAGCACGGCAGAAACGCGCAGGTCCTTGGTGTCGTCAATGTCAGCGGCGAACTGTTTCCAGAACTCGTGCAGGAAGGCTTTCCAGTCGAGCTTGCCGTCTGAGATGACGTCGAGTTTTTCCTCGAGGCCTGCGGTGAAATCATATTCCACGTAGCGGGCGAAGAAGTTCTCAAGGAACGCGGTGACAAGGCGGCCCTTGTCTTCCGGCATCAGGGCCTTGCCTTCGATGCGAACATAGCCGCGGTCTTCCAGCGTCGACATTGTGGAGGCGTAAGTCGATGGGCGGCCAATGCCGAGTTCCTCGAGGCGCTTGACGAGCGAGGCCTCTGTATAGCGCGGCGGCGGCGCGGTGAACGACTGGTTCGCATCGGCTTTCAGGAGGTCAGCGTGCTGGCCCTGCTCCATCTTGGGCAGGCGGCCTTCGGCGTCGTCATCATCGTCGCCGGCATCGTGGCCTTCGGTGTAGAGTTTGATGAAGCCGTCAAACACGAGGACCTGGCCGGTGGCGCGCAGCTGGGCGCGCTGGTCTTTCGACTTGAGGTCGATGGTGGTGCGCTCGAACAGGGCGGTTTCCATCTGGCTGGCCACGGCGCGGCGCCAGATCAGGGTGTAGAGTTTCTTCAGGTCACCATCGCCATGATAGTCTTCAGGGCGGGTATTGAAATCGGTTGGGCGGACCGCCTCGTGGGCCTCCTGCGCGTTCTTGGCCTTGGACGAATAGCGGCGGGTATTTTCCGGCAGGTAGCGGGCGCCATAGTTCGACTGGATCATCTGGCGCGCGGCGGAATAGGCCTCCTCCGCCATGTTCACGCCGTCGGTACGCATGTAGGTGATGCGGCCTTCTTCGTAGAGCTTCTGGGCGGCCTGCATGGTGCGCTTGGCGCCGAATCCGAGCTTGCGAGAGGCTTCCTGCTGGAGGGTCGAAGTGATGAACGGAGGCGGGGGGTTACGCTTGACGGGCTTGGCCTCCACGTTGGAGACCGAATAGCCGCCGGCCTTGACCATCTCGAGCGCCTTGTCGGCGTCGCCCTTGTTGCCAAGCGTGAATTTCTTGAGCGTTTCGCCGTCCATTGCGTGGAGGCGGGCTTCGAAATCCGTGCCGTCAGGTGCACGCAGCGTGGCGGCGATGTTCCAGTATTCCTGCGGGCGGAACAGTTCGATCTCGTTCTCACGGTCGCAGACGATGCGAAGGGCCACAGACTGAACGCGGCCAGCCGAGCGGCTGCCGGGCAATTTGCGCCAGAGGACCGGGGACAGTGTGAAGCCGACAAGATAGTCGAGGGCGCGGCGGGCAAGATAGGCGTCAACCAGTTCCTGATCGATCTCGCGCGGATGTTCCATTGCCGTGGTGACGGCATTCTTGGTGATCGCGTTGAAGACGACGCGCTCAACATGCACATCCTTCTTTAGGGCGCGGCGCTTCTTCAGGGCCTCGACCAAATGCCAGGAAATAGCCTCGCCTTCGCGATCAGGGTCGGTCGCGAGAATGAGCGTGTCGGAGTCTTTGAGCGCGTTCACAATGTCGGTGATACGCTTGGCAGACTTGGAATCTGCCTCCCAGACCATCTCGAAATCATTGTCGGGATCGACCGATCCATTCTTGGACGGCAGGTCACGGATGTGTCCGTAGGAGGCCAGAACCGTATAGTCCTTGCCGAGGTATTTGTTGATCGTTTTAGCCTTTGCGGGCGACTCGACGACGACAAGTTTCATGGGGGCACCTCTTCAAGGGCGGGAGTGATGGAGTGCGTATGCGCCGCCTGTCAAGGCAGGAAGTGGATCAACCGTCTTCGCGATACGCCAGGAAGGTGAGGGTGCAGAAGAGCACAAACAAGGGGGGGCTCCACGCTGCGACAAAGGCTGGCGCAGCGCCGGTCGCCCCCAGACTGGACGAGAATTGCGTGAAGAAATAGAGGCCAACGGCCATCAACGTGCCGATGGCGAGCAGGCGCGACGTGCCGCCAAGGCGTGACAGGCGCAAGCAGACAATGGCACCGATGAGGCCCATGGCGACAAACAGCGCCGGGGTCGCCATCAGGCTGTTCCAGCGCATCTTGTAACGCGAGGCATCAAGGCCCGCCGCCTGGGTCTGGCTGACAAATCGCGGCAATTGCCAAAAGCCGATTGTGTTGGGCGACGCGAACTTGTCGAGCAGTGTGACCGCGTCCAGCGATGTCGGGATGGCGAGGTTGGCTTTGCGTTCCGGGGGCAGGTTCGGGACGTTTTCTATGACATTCTCGAGTTGCCAGAAACCATTGCGCAGATAGGCGCGATCCGCGTCGATCCGGCGGACGAACGTGTAATCATTGGTTGGCTGGTTGCCGGCAAAGAGGCGCTCTTCCTCGATCAGTTTGACGTCGATCAGCACGATGCCGCCGTCTTCGACACGCTTGGCGTGGATGACGATCTGGCTGGTATCGTCGCCCTGACGCAGCCAGACGCCGGTATCGGAGACCGCCAAGGTCTCACGGCCATCATTCAGGAGGCGGGCCCGTTCCTGCTCAAAGGAAGACGTCAGCTTGGCCGCGAAGGGGTTGAGGATCGTCGTTGTGAAGATGCCCAGCACCAGTGCGAGGACAATGATCGGGGCGAGAAACCGCCAGGCCGAGATGCCGCTGGCACGGATGATTGAGAGTTCCGACCGCCGGTTGAGGCGGGTGAATGCCAGCATCGACGCTACGAGAATGGCAAAGGGCAGGGTTTGCTCCATGATCTGCGGCAGTTTCATCAGCGACAGGCGCAGGGCACCGGCCAGGCCGAGCTTCACATCGCCGCCGACCGTGCGCAATTGCTCCACCACGTCGATCATCAGGATGGCAAGCAGGAGCACGCCCAGCACGAGCACGAGGCCCGAGAGGCATTCGCGCAGGATATAGCGCTGGATGCGGGAAAAGCTGAGTCTCATGCCGGGGCCGGTTCGCCGGGGCCAAAGCGGCCTGTGTCAGGCGGTTCGACCCGGCCAATCTTGCGACCGCGATGGAAATAGATGTAGCCGAGCGCGCCGACGACCATGAGCGGCAGCAACCATTGCAGGATGTTGAGCGCGGGGTCATCGGCGGCGGCCGATTGCAGTGCCAGTTGCACGATTAATACCACGATGGCGCCCGCACCGGCGAGCGCGATGCGCTTGCCATAGCCCTTGCGGCTGAAATCGCCACCGAGCACTGCGAAGATGGCGATCATGGCCATGACGATATTCAACAGGGGCGTGGTGAGGCGGGCGTGGGCCTCTGCCAGCAGATTGTCAGCTTCCTTGGCTTCGAAATAGTTGGATCGGTCCACGAAGAAGAGTTCGTAGAGATATTTGTCGGAGGCCTTCAGGACGAGGTCTGAATCCTCCTTCATGAAGTCGGTCAGATCGAACATGTACTGGTCGAATTCGAGGATCGAGAGCTGCTGATTGTCATCGAGCTGCTGGCTGATGGCTTCGCGCAGAAGCAGGGTCGGGCGACCTTCGACTTCAACAAGGGCGGCGCTACGGGCAAGGATGTCGGTCGGGAATTCCGGATCTGTCATGTCCGAGATGAGGACGCCGCGCAGTTCGCCATTGATCTGTTCGCGCGCATAGAAGGTAAGGCGTTCACCATTGGAGGTGAACTGGCCGGGGCGGATAAGGGCGGCGGCAAGGTCAGCGCGGGCGTGGGAGACGGTTTCGCGCATGGCGCGCTGGGCCGATGGCTGGACCCAGAGGTTCACGGCCAGATGGGCGATGGCACACAGGGCGGCGAGGCGCATGATAGGCGAAGCGACCTGCCAGGGGGTCATGCCGGCAGCCTGAGCGACGACGATCTCGCTGTCCTTGTGAATGCGGTTGAGCGACCAGACGCCTGCCACGAAGAGGGCGAGCGGCGTGAGCAGGGCGATGACCTGCGGGGCGCCGAGCATGACAATGTAGAAATATGTCAGCGCTGACTGGCGATTCTCGAGGATCAAATCGGTGCGGGAAAGCCCCTGTGCAAGCAGGGCGAGCATGGCCAGACCGCCGACGATAATGAGTACGGCGCGCAGGACTGCATAGAAAAGATAGGTCTGGACTTTGCTCATACGCTCAAGTGGACATAATTTCCGGCATTCTGCCCCATATGGGCATGTTTTTTTCTTAGCTAACGAGTTGCGCTGCGCACGTCGACGTTTAGTTTCCGTCGCAAATGGAGAATACACACATGAAAATTTCATTCGCGGACGTCGCCAAGGCCGATATCGTCGCGTTTATCGTTGATGAGGGTGACGGCCTGCCGACCACCGCTGCGGGCCTGGATAAGGCATCCGGGGGCCTGTTGACTGAAGCGCTGACCGGCGCGCGGTTCGATGGGAAGAAAGACCAGCAGGCCCTGATCGTACTTCCCAAGGGCGGTGAATCTCGCCGCGCGGTGCTGATCGGCGGAGGCAAGGCGAAGAAGCGCGATGCGCGCATTCTGGAGTCCATCGGGGCCAATCTGGTGAAATCGCAGGCCAAGAGCGGCTTCAAATCGCTCGCCGTACACGTTGGCAGCCCAGAAGATGCGGCACGCGTGGCGCTTGGCGCGCAGCTCGCTGCCTATCGGTTCGATTCCTATTTTACCAAGATGAAGCCTGATCAGAAGCCGAGCCTGACAAGCGTCACGCTGGTGGTGGATGACGCAAAGGCGGCCAAAGCGGCGTTCGTGCCTCTGGAGGCCGCTGGCGAAGGCACGAACCTCGCCAGGGATCTGGTCAACATGCCGCCCAACGATCTTTATCCAGCGAGCTTTGCTGCAAAACTGAAGGACCTGTCGGAATTCGGCGTTGAGGTGGAAATCCTCGGCGAGGCCGCGATGAAGAAGCTTGGCATGAACGCGCTGCTGGGGGTCGGGCAGGGCTCGCGCAAGGAAAGCCAGCTTGGCGTCATGAAATGGAATGGCGGAAAGCCGGGCGAGGATCCCGTGATCCTGGTCGGCAAAGGCGTCTGCTTTGATACAGGCGGCGTGTCGCTGAAGCCGGGACCGGGCATGGAAGACATGCGCGGCGACATGGGCGGCGCAGCCGCGGTGACCGGTGCGATGCGGGCACTGGCCCAGCGCAAGGCCGAGGTGAACGTCGTGGGCCTGGTCGGCTTGGTGGAAAACATGCCGGACGGTGACGCAATCCGCCCCGGCGATATCCTGAAATCGGCCAGTGGCCAGACCATCGAAGTGCAGAATACCGACGCGGAAGGCCGCCTCGTTCTGTGCGACGTTCTCTGGTATGCGCAGGAGCATTTCAAGCCGAAGGCGATGGTCGATCTTGCCACGCTGACTGGCGCTATCGTGATCTCGCTCGGCCACCACCATGCCGGCCTGTTCACGGGTAGCGATGACCTCGCCGACGAGTTGACCAAGGCAGGCCTGTTTGAGGGCGAGCGCGTGTGGCGCCTGCCGATGGGCCCCGAATATGACTCGCTGCTGAAATCCAAATTTGCCGACATGCGCAATATTGGCGGTCGGGCAGCCGGTTCGATCACAGCAGCGCAATTTCTGAAGCGCTTCGTCAAGGACGGCGTGAAGTGGGCGCACCTTGATATTGCCGGCGTCGCCTGGGTTGAAGGACACAAGGAAGCGATCGACGTGACATGGGCATCCGGCTTCGGCCCGCGCCTGCTGGATCGCTGGATCGCCGAGAACTACGAGGACTGATCTAAGCGGGTGTGTGGCCTTCTTATCCTCCCCGTAAACGGGGGAGGATAAGCTCCGTTCATGACGGGGCCATCGCCTTGGATGCGCGGTCCGCCTCAAGGCGAAGTTTCTCGACATAGGCCATATAGTCTGCCGGGAATGTGCCGCGCTTGCGCGTGCGCTCCCACTCCCTGTTGAACAGGGGGACTTTCAGATGCACCAGCAGCGTCTTGTTGTGCGGGTCGATGGTGCGCTCATCCGAGAGCTTGTCACGCCACAGGAAATAACTGCTGGAATGGGCCTGCATCATCATGCTGAAGAACCAGACGAGACGGGCGACAATGGCCTCGTCTGACGGGAGCTGCCCCCGGATCAACCGGATGTAATGAAGCGACAGGTCAGGATCCTGCGCCATCAGTTGCATCGCGTCATAGAACTTGCCCAGGGTACGCTCGGTCATGTCCGCGCGCGCGATCTTTGTCGCCAGCTTTTGCTGTAACCAGATCGCAATGAGCGAGCCGAGGATGCCGGCCGCCGCCACGGTCTGGCCGATATAATAGATGGTTTCCAAGGTCACGGTGTTATCCCCCCCCGCTCATTGTCGGGGACAGCATACCACCGGAACGCGCGCAGCCAAAAAGACCGTGCCTGCAGGGCCGCGCATCAGGGCCATTGATATGAGGCCGTCACGCGTCCAAAACGTATCCATGTCCGAAACGCCTGTTTCCCCCGAATGGTGGTTCTACCATCTCTCCCGCACCACGCTGGAGCAGGCGGCGGCGCCGTTGATGGCGAAATGCCTGGAAGCCGGGTGGCGCGTGCTGGCGGTTTCACCCAATGCCGAGCGGCGTGCGGCGCTGGACGCGGCGCTGTGGACCTATGATGACCAGAGCTTCCTGCCGCATGGCCAGGCCGAAGCGCCGGGGCTGGATGCTACCCGCCAGCCGGTGCTGCTGTCAGCCAAGGCGGACAATGTGAACGGGGCCGCGGCGCTGGTGCTGATGGATGGTGTCACGGTGCCGGTGGATGCGCCCTATACGCGCTGCATGGTGATGTTCGACGATGGCGACAGCGGCGCGCGGACCAAGGCGCGCGCGCAGTTCAAGGCGGCCAAGGACGCGGGCCTCGTGACGCGCTATTTCCAGCAGACGCCGAAGGGCGGCTGGAGCGAGGCGGGGGTTTAGGCCTTCTTCACAAACTCGGACTTGAGGCCCATGGCGCCGATGCCGTCGATCTTGCAGTCGATGTCGTGGTCGCCGTCGACGAGACGGATGTTCTTCACCTTGGTGCCGCGCTTCACGACGAGAGAGCTGCCCTTGACCTTCAGGTCCTTGATCACGGTGACCGTGTCACCATCGGCGAGCGGGTTGCCATTGGAGTCATTGATCACCTTGCCGCCCGCCTCCGCAGCCTCGTCTGCGGTCCATTCGTGGGCGCATTCCGGGCAGACCAGCATGGGGCCGTCTTCATAGGTGAATTCGGACTGGCATTTGGGGCAAGGCGGCAGGGCGTTCATGAGGGGTGTCCTTGGCAGCAGTGATAACCGCCCCTAGGCCGCATCCCGCCTCTGCGCAAGGCAGCCCTGAATGCTTGCCCCGACGGGCGGGCGCCGCTATAGGCCGCGCCAACACTCCCAATTCCCTCACAACAGGAACTTCCTCATGGCTGTCCAGCGTACATTTTCCATCATCAAGCCCGACGCGACCAATCGTAACCTGACCGGCGCGATCAATGCCGTGATCGAAAAGGCTGGCCTGCGCATTGTCGCCCAGCGCCGCATCCAGATGAGCCAGGCCCAGGCCGAAGAATTCTACGGTGTCCACAAGGAACGCCCTTTCTTTGGTGAACTGGTTGAGTTCATGACATCTGCGCCGGTTGTGGTTCAGGTTCTCGAAGGCGAGAACGGCGTTGCGGCCTATCGCGATGTGATGGGCGCCACGAACCCTGCTGACGCTGCCGATGGCACGATCCGCAAACTGTTCGCGCTGTCGATCGGCGAAAACTCGGTCCACGGGTCGGACTCCGCCGAGAACGCCGAAATCGAGATCGCGCAATTCTTCACGGCTGACCAGATCGTCGGCTAAGTCCGCGCGGCTTTTTGCGGCGACAGAGATTTAAAGAGGGCCCCGCCGCAAGGTTGGGCCCTTTTTCTTGGTGCCATCGCCAGAAGGCCATCCGCGGCAGGCCGCATGGTTCAGCGACTCATGCTGCCAAGATATCCATCAAATTTGATCGATCTATTTGTCTGTTGCCACACCTTAATTTGCTACGCCGTTTGTTCGAATACTCAAACGGGGCCAAACCGCTGTCGGCACAATTGCTCATGGACGAATACAGATTGCACGTTTTGGCAGGTGCCAAGGGCGTGATCAATGCGGTTATGGGCCGTATGAAATGCGGTGCGCTGACATGAGACACAACAGTGCCCTTATCATTGACGATGACCCGCTATTGCTGACGATCGTGGAAGCATTCCTGCTGGACGCGGGTTTGCAATGCGTGGAATTGGCTGAAGATGGCGAAGTCGCCATGGCACGCATTGCCGAGGCCCCGGACAAATTCGACCTGATCATTTGCGACCTGAACATGCCGAACCTTGATGGGGTTGGCGTGATCCGCGCACTGGCCCGCATGAGATATCCCGGGAAAGTCATTATTTTCAGCGGTGAGGATGGTGATCTGATCCGGACCGTCCATAACATGAGCAAAATGCTTAGCGTTCACATAGCGGGGACGATGCAAAAGCCTATCGACCCTGTCCGCATGAAGGCGTTGTTGGAAAGCCATCAAGTTGCGACTTCGGAGAGCAGTTCCATATTGAGCCAGTCGCAACTGGCTGAAGCGCTGGAGCATGGGCGTCTGCGCCCGTACTACCAACCCAAGATTGACCTGCGCACTCACTCTGTTTCCGGCTTTGAGGTTCTGTGTCGGCATATCGCACCTGACGGCTCGGAATCAGGACCTGTCGATTATATCAGGGCGGCGATGGTCCACAGCATGATCGGACAGCTGACACGCGCGATGATTGATCAGGCGATTAACGACGTTCGAGACTGGGAGCGCCAGATCGGTCCGTTCGGACTGGCCATCAATATGAGTCCGGTCTGTATTCTCAATCCTGCCTTGCCTGACAAGCTGCTCCACAAATTTACATCGGCTGGAATCGACCCCCGGTCGATCACATTCGAAATTACGGAAGACAGGCTGCTGGATAACCAGGTCGATACGCTGGAAGTCTTGTCGCGTCTCCGTCTTGGTGGTTTCAAACTGAGCCTTGATGATTTCGGAACCGGCGCAGCCAGCATCGAACAGCTACGAAATTTTCCGTTTACGGAGCTGAAGATCGACCGCAAGTTCGTGATGGCCGCTCAGGAAGACGCGTTCGCGCAGTTGGCCGTTGAGACCGGTCTGAGGTTTGCGGATACGCTGGGAATCAAATCGGTGGCAGAAGGGGTGGAAACGTCTGATGCCCTGAGGTTTGTGACGGATGCGGGCGCGCACGAGGCACAGGGTTTCTATTTCTCGAAAGCGCTGAGCCCTGCTGAAGCGCCAGAATGGGCACGTCGGTTCAACGCGGATCCGGTGCGGTTCATGGCGGCGGGTTCTTCATCGTCTGATCATCGCTCCGCGGCCTGAATACCGTTGTGCGCTGAAGCGCGGGTGGCGCCAGTGACCAGCAGTCAGGCATTCCAGTCAGCATCGAAGACCGGACGGACCAATGCCCTCCGGTTTTGTTGTTTTGAAGCGAGCGGGGGAATCGGGGCCGCTGGCATTGGTGTGTTTGGGTAGACTGGTCGCGACCCGGCCTCCCCCGCTTGCTGCCGCCCGGGAGATGACCGCGTGGCCATAATATTATGGCATGCCTGGGATTAGGGTCGGATTGTGCGCACGGAATACGCGAGGGCTATTGGGTTCCGGGAAGGGAGAGAGAGCGTTGAATCCTGGCTGGACGGCTGTTGAAATCCCTGAAGCATGAGTGGGAGCGCCGCCCGAAAGCGGCGCCCCCTGTTTGTCAGCTTTCCGCCGGCATGAATGCCAGTTTTAGCGTTTCCTGTCCCGAACCTTCGTGGACATATTCACCAACCTGCGTGAAGCCGTACCGGTCATAAAAGGCGCGTCCGATGATATTGGCCTTGAACACATCCAGGGTCACGGCGCCCTTCCTCGACACTGCGAAATCCATCATGGCGCGGCCGTGTCCGCGTCCATGATGTTCGGGTTGCAGGAAGATCGCACCGACTTCTGCATCGATCAGGGCGATGAAGCCGATGGGCGTGCCGTGATTTTCCAGCACCCAGATTTCAGCGAACTGGGGATAGACGTTCCTCACGTTCGCCGCTTCCGCATCCAGAAACGAAGTGGACAGAAACGGGTGAGCGAGTTCGCTGGCGGCTCGCCAGATGGACACCACGATATCTGCATCGTGGTCAGTATAGGGTCTGATCATCGTCAGAGACCCCTTTCATAGTTTGCGCCCCGACGGGTGCCGGGCGCGTTACTTGGGATTTTGTGAATCAAGTCAAAGCGCTCAGCGTGGGAAAGCACGTCGAGTCTGATCTTCTGGAACTTGTTTTGGCCGCACCATGCGGACCAATATTATCGGGACATAAAATCTCCGGTTCGATGCGACATTCATACCGCATCCACGATCATTCACCAAGACTTGTGTCGGGGTGGTCTCGCTAATCTAGCCTGCCGATGCCAGCGTCGAGCACGCCTTTGCCAGCGCTTCCGGATAGAGCGTGTGCTCGACGGGCAGGAGGCGGACAGCGAGGGTGTCGGCTGTGTCGCCGGGCAGGATGGGCAGGCTTGCCTGCTGGATGATTTCGCCGTCATCGACGCCGGGGCTGACCCAGTGGACGGTTGCGCCGGCCTCGGCGTCGCCGGCGTCTATGGCGCGCTGGTGGGTGTCGAGGCCCTTGTATTTGGGCAGGAGCGACGGATGGATATTGATCATCCGGCCCTGCCATTTGTTGACGAACCAGGGCGTCAGCACACGCATGAACCCGGCCAGAGCGATGATCTGGGTGCTCGCGCCGACAAGGGCAGCGTCCATCGCGCGTTCGAAGGCTTCGCGGTCTTTGCCGAAGGACTTGTGGTCAATTGCGACCGCCTGCACGCCGGACGCGCGCGCGGTTTCGAGGCCACGGGCATCGGGCCGGTTGGAGAGGACGAGGACGGGCTTTGCCGGGTAGTCCGGCGCGGCGGCGGCCTTCAGTAGCGCCTCCATGTTCGAGCCGCGGCCGGAAATCAGGATCGCGAGGTTCAGGCGACTCATTTCGCGGCGAGGTGGCCGAGAATGACCGGCGCTTCACCTGCTTCAGAAAGCTGGGCCATGGCGGCGTCTGCATCTTCTGCCGCGACGGCGAAGATGAGGCCGATGCCCATGTTGAAGGTGCGGTGCATCTCGTCTTCGGTGACGTTGCCGGCTTCCTGGAGCCACTGGAAAACCGGGAGCGGTGTCCAGGCCGTGCGGTCGATAACCGGGTTCAGGTGATCGGGCACCATGCGGGGCGTGTTCTCCGTGAGGCCGCCGCCCGTGATATGGGCGAGGCCTTTGACAAGGCCCGAACGGATCAGCGGCAGGGCGACACCGGCATAGAGGCGGGTGGGCGTCAGCAAGGCTTCGCCAAGTGTCTGGTTGCTGAACGGCGACGGTGAGGCGTGGTTCAGGCCTTCGCGCTCGACGATGCGGCGGATCAGGGAATATCCGTTGGAGTGCGGGCCGGAGGAGGCGATGCCGATCAGGACGTCGCCAGGGACCATGTCGTCCATACGGGGCAGGACCTTGTCGCGGTTGACCGCGCCAACCACGAAACCGGCCAGATCATAGTGGCCGGGCGGGTACATGCCCGGCATTTCAGCCGTTTCGCCGCCGACAAGGGCGCAGCCGGACTGGCGGCAGCCTTCGGCAATACCGGAGACGACCGCTTCGGCGATGCCGCCTTCGAGCTTGCCGGTGGCAAAATAGTCGAGAAAAAAGAGAGGCTCAGCGCCTTGGGCCAGAACATCATTGGCGCACATGGCGACAAGGTCGATGCCGACCGTGCTGTGCTGGCCCGCTTCGAAGGCGAGCATCAGCTTGGTGCCGACACCGTCCGTGCCAGAGACCAGGATCGGGTCGTCATAGCCGGCTTTTCTCAAATCAAACAAGGCGCCGAAGCCGCCGAGGCCGCCCATAACGCCGGCGCGGGCGGTGGCTTTTGCCATGGGGCCGATGGCGCCGACGAGGCGCTCACCTGCCTCAATATCGACACCAGCGTCACGGTATGAAAGGGGCGTTTTTGGCGTTTCTGTCATGATGTCTCGCGCGTTAGCATGGGGAAATCGCCTTATCCAGTGTTGCTTGCGGTTCCAGCCACCGCATCAGCTTGCTACAAGGAAGGCTGACACGGAGGTCGTTGACCATGATTCGCTTGCTTCTCGCTTCGGTTATCCTTGCCTGTATGGCTTTGCCGGCCCACGCAGACACGCGTGACGTTTATACGGTGCGCAACATCGAAGTGGACGAGCAGGCGGCGAGCGTCATCGAAGCGCGCGACAAAGCGATGTCTGTAGCGCGCCAGAAGGCGGCGCGCGCCCTGTTGACCAAGATCACACTGTCCGATGACCGCGCAGCGGCTGGCGGCCTGCCGGTCGACTACGCGCTGGCCGAACGCCTGTCAGCCGCCGTGGACGTGCAGGAAGAGACAGCGGGCGCCGGGCGCTATCGCGGTGTGCTTTCCGTCGTGCTGAACCCGCTGATGGTGCGGGCGCATCTTGACGGGCTGGGCGTGCCCTATGTCGACACGCAGGGGCCGAAAAGCCTGATCGTGCCGCTGGCGAGCAATTACTCGACGCAGGAATCCTGGCGCGCCGCGCTCGGCATAGGCAATGCAAGTGCGCTGGCGCCTTATGTGACGGCGTCCAACCCTGGTTATACGGCTTTTTCCGACTGGTCAGCCTTCTCGACCGAAGCCGCGACGGTTGGCGCGCGCCGGGGCGTTCTGGCCGAGCTTTCCGGCAGCGGCGGCGCGTATCGCGTGACCCTGTCGACTGTGACAGCCGCCGGAACGGAATTGCTGGGCACGACGAGTTCTTCGGCATCGATGCAGGGCGCGGTGGACGCGGCAACCGCATTTATGGATGAAGACTGGAAGCGTCGGTCGATTATTCGCGGGGGTGCGCGCACGACGACCAGCGCCAGTGTTCGCTACACTTCGTTGGCCGAGTGGAACACGCTGCGCACGGCGCTGGCACGGTCTCCGCTGGTGTCTGATTTCAAGATCACCGCGATTGCTCGTGATGGCGCGCTGGTGACGTTTGCCTATGCGGGCGATGAGCCCCGCCTGCAGAACGACCTGTTGCAACGCGGCGTGTCGCTGGCCGAGACCCATGATGCTCAAGGGCTGGTGTTGCGCTCGGCTGTGTCTGCTGCGGCGAGGCAGTAACAGAGTCGGCAGTCCGGGTATGCCAGATCAGTTGAGTTTTGGATTTCCGGCCCCGGGGCTCGGGTTTGACGATCTGGTCATGTCACCGGTCAACGAGAGTGCGCTGGGGATTGTACAGCGACCTGAAAACTGGCCGACACCGGTGCTTTGCCTTGTCGGCCCCCCGAAATCCGGCCTGACGACAATTGCCCATGCGTGGGCACGCAAGTTTGGCGGCGATGTGTTCGAGGCCAAGGCATTTGCCTCGGCCAAGGCACGTGAAGTGGATGCGCGCGCGGCAACGTATACGGCGATTGATGGCGCCGACCGGGTGGCGGCCGGAGACCGTCTGTTGTCGCTGATCAACCTGGTATCGGCTGGCGCGGGGCGGCTGTTGCTGACCGCAAACCGGGCGCCGCCAAACTGGCAGGCGCCGTCGCCGGACCTGAAGTCGCGCCTGAATTCCATGCCGGTGGCGGAAATCTATGCGCCGGACGAGGAGATGATGCTGGGCCGCCTGAACGCGGCGGCGGTGCGGCATTTCCTCAAACTGGAGCCGGATGCCCTCAAATATCTGGTTCCGCGGCTTGATCTCTCCTATGAGGCCATTGAGACTTTTGCCGAGCGGTTGAGCGATGGCGTGACTGACTTGGGCCGGGCGCCAAGTGTGCCGCTGGTCAAGGATATACTCGACTCGATGGACGCAGACGCTGCAAGCCGGGCAAAACCGGATTGATGAACTGAAGAGCTGGCGGGGCTAATATGGCAGACGGATCAGGACGAACCAACAAGGCGCTGATGGCATCACCCGACCGTTTCCTCAACAGGGAATTGTCGTGGCTGGAGTTCAACCAGCGTGTGTTGGAGGAATCGGCCAATCCGGCTCATCCCCTGCTGGAACGTCTGCGGTTCCTGTCGATTTCGGCCAGCAATCTCGATGAGTTCGAAATGGTGCGCTATGCGGGCCTGCGCGAGCAGGTCCGGGCCGGCATCGTCAAGCCGAGCCAGGACGGGCTAAAACCGTCTGAGCAGGTCGAGAAAATAGAGAAGGCGTCGCTGAAGCTGATTGCCGGCCAGCAGGAACAATGGCGAACCCTGAAGAGCGAGATGGCGGCGGAGAATATCCACGTCCTGTCCGCCGACGCGCTGACCAAGAAAGAGCGCGCCGAACTCGAGACGTACTATCAGAGCAATATTTTTCCGGTACTGACCCCGCTGGCGGTGGACCCGGCGCATCCGTTTCCCTTCATTCCGAACCTCGGCTTCTCGATTGCCGTGGATCTGGTGTCGCATTCCGGCGGTGTCGGGCATGTCGGCATCGTGCCGTTGCCTGCCTTTGTGCGGCGCTTCATCCGGTTGCCGAATTCGAACAAGGGCAAGCTGCGTTTCATTGCGCTGGAAGATGTGATCGGGATTTTCCTGGAAGACCTGTTCCCGGGCTTTAAGGAAAAGGACCGCTGCCTGTTCCGTGTGGTGCGCGACAGCGATATCGAGATCGAGGAAGAGGCCGAGGACCTGATCCGGGAATTCGAGGTGATGCTGAAGCAGCGTCGCCGCGGCCGGATCGTGCGGCTGAGGATGCAATCGAGCGCGCCACAGCACTTGCGGGAATTCATCACGCGAGAGATTGGCGCCGAACAGGCCGACACGGTTCTGTATGACGGCATCCTGGGCATGGCGCAGCTGTCGGAACTGATTGTTGACGACCGGCTGGACCTGCAGTTTTCGCCCTATGAGCCGCGATACCCCGAACGCATTCGCGAAATGGGCGGGGATTGTTTTGCGGCGATCCGGGCCAAGGACATTCTGGTCCATCACCCGTTCGAGAGTTTTGACGTTGTCGTGCAGTTCATCCGTCAGGCGGCGGCGGACCCCGCTGTCGTGGCGATCAAGCAGACGCTGTACCGGACGACATCGAACTCGCCCGTTGTGGCGGCGCTGATCGAGGCAGCGGAGTCCGGCAAGAACGTGACGGCGCTGGTGGAGATCAAGGCGCGGTTCGACGAAGAGGCCAACTTGCGGCTGGCACGCGACCTGGAGCGCGCTGGGGTGCAGGTCGTATATGGCTATATCGAGTACAAGACGCATGCGAAGGTGTCTTTGGTGGTGCGGCGTGAAGGTACGGAACTTCGTTCGTACACACACTTCGGGACGGGGAACTATCACCCGATCAATGCGCGCATCTATACTGACCTGTCGCTGTTCACGGCTGATGCTGCGCTGGGGCGCGACGCGAACCGGCTGTTCAATTTTGTGACGGCCTATCGCGAGCCACCGGATGTAGGACCGAAGCTGGAAAAACTTTCCATGTCTCCGCTGAACCTGAAACAGCACCTGGTCGAGATGATCGAAGCAGAAGCAGCAGCGGCCAAGAAAGGCCAGCCGAGCGGCATATGGGCGAAGATGAATTCGCTGGTGGATGGCGATGTGATCGACGCACTTTACCGTGCCAGCCAGGCAGGCGTGCCCATCATGCTGGTCGTGCGGGGCATCTGTTGCCTGCGACCGGGTGTGCCGGGCCTGTCGGATACGATCATGGTCAAGAGCATTGTCGGCCGGTTCCTGGAGCATGCCCGTGTCGTTTGTTTTGCCAATGGAGAAGCCCTGCCATCTGCCAACGCGAAAGTGTTCATCTCGTCAGCCGACTGGATGCCACGCAATCTGACGCGCCGGGTGGAGGCGCTGGTGCCGATCGAGAACACGACCGTGCATCGTCAGGTGCTGAACCAGATCATGGTCGCCAACCTGAATGACGAGATGCAAAGCTGGGTGATGCAGGAGAATGGCGCCTATCGCCGGGTGAAACCGGAAAGCCGGGAAACTGCGTTCGCAGCGCACCAGTATTTCATGGACAATCCTAGCCTGTCGGGACGTGGCAGCGCATTGGAAGTTACCCTTCCGCCCAGACTGTCCCACCGGAGCGGAAAACTGGTATGATGTTCCCGAAATCCGAACGCGCAGGGATCATCGATATCGGGTCGAACTCCGTACGGCTCGTGATCTACGACGTGCTGGGCGCATCGATCCTGCAGACGTTCAACGAGAAGGTCATGGCGGGACTGGGCGAGGGGCTGGTCAAGCGCGGCACCCTGTCGCCGAGCGGACGTGAAGCGGCCATGAATGCGCTGAGCCGGTATCGCGCCATCCTGCGGGCGCTCAACTTGCGCAACTATACTGCTGTGGCCACGGCGGCTGTGCGAGAGGCAACGGACGGCCCGGAATTTGTGAGGAAGGCCGGACGGGTTCTGGGGCGCCCGGTGAGGGTGCTGTCAGGGGCTGACGAAGCGCGACTGTCGACACTCGGCGTAGAGGCCAGCTTCCACCTGCCCAAGGGCGTGATGGGCGACCTTGGCGGATCGAGCCTGGAGTTTCAGCATATCGGAGCGGGCAAGGCAAAAGGCGAGAGCTTGCTGCTGGGGCCGTTGTCGCTGGCTGAGTATGCAGACGACCTGCGCGAATTGCGCAAGAAGGTGCGGGCCGAGTTGAAGGCGTCAAAAGTGCTGCCGGGCGCAGCGGGGCGTTTTTTTGCCGTTGGCGGTGCGTGGCGATCGTTTGCGCGGCTGAACATGGAGGTGGAGAATTATCCGCTGCATGTACTGCACGGATATCAGATGACCGAAGGCCAGGTCGCGCGGACTGCAAAACTGTGCCTGGACAGCGTGAGCCATCCGGGTGCCCGGAACATGATCGAAAAGGTCGACCGGCGCCGCGCGAAACACTTGCCGATTGCGGCGATCATCCTTGAAGAGTTGCTGGACGTGAGCCCGCTGGAAGGCGTGACGATCTCGTCAGCCGGCCTGCGGGAAGGCGTGCTGCGCGACCTGACCGGTGCGGCTGTGACCGATCCGCTGCTGGACGGTGTGATTGCGTTCGGGAGGCTGGACCATAACCAGATCGCCTTCGGACAGGCCCTGCATGAATTCGTCAGCCCGGCCTTCGCGCCGGAGCCGGACCTGCTGGGATCACCCGCAGCCGATGCGCGCATCGAGAAGGCGGCCTGCATGATGGCGGACAGCGCAGGGCGGTTCCATCCGGATCACCGCTCGCTGCTGGCCTATGAGCAGGCGCTGCGCGCGCCCTATGCGGGTGTGACCCATGCGGAGCGGGGCATGATCGCCTATGCGATCGGTTGCCGGTACGAGAAGGATTTCAAGCGGCCGAGCGACTATTTCGGCCTGACTACGGACGAGCAGGCCGACCGGGCGAAGCAATTGGGCAGCGCCATGCGACTGGGCGCGGTATTTTCAGGCCGCTCAGGGCCGATCCTGCAACGGGCGAACCTTGCCCGGAATGGCGCGTACCTTGAGCTTCATGTGTTGAAAGTGGACGAGCCGATGGTGTCAGACACGGTGATCCGGCGCCTGACTCAGACAGCTAACCAGCTGCGGCTCAAACCGAAAGTCGTGGCCGGCTAGGCCTGTTTTGCCTCAGACGTCGAACAGGCGGACCTGGCCACCTTCGAATGAGACGGCGAGCTGCCCGCTGAGCAGAGCCTGGGCCTTCCTGCCAAACATGTCATAGCGCCAGCCTGTCATGGCCGAGATGTCGTCGCTAGTCTCGCCGCGTGCAATGCGGTCGATATCGGCGGCATTGGCGATGAGGCGCGGGACGACATTGTGCTCGTCGCTTACATGCTTGAGCAGGACCTTCAGCAATTCCGGCGCCCCGGCAGGGATCTGCGCGTTCTGGACGCGTGGCTCCAGTTCGGGGGCGTACTTGTCCGGATCGTCGATGGCTTCCGTCACCGCCTCCATCAGGCCCTGGCCGTGTTTCGAGCGGATGAACCCGCTGGGAACCGCGCGAAGCTGGCTATAGTCGTTTTCTGACCGGGGCTTCTGGGCGGCGATTTCCTGGATGGCGTCATCCTTGAGGATGCGGCGGCGCGGCTTGTCGAGGTCCTGTGCAACGCGCTCACGCCACGCGGCAACGGCGACGACTATAGCGGCATAATCCTTCTTGGGCTTGCGCAGCTTCAGGCGCTGCCAGGCCTTCAGTGGGTCCGTATCGTATTTGGCGGGGTCTTCGAGATCGGCCATCTCTTCGCGTACCCAGCCCATGCGACCGGTCTTTTCCAGTTCCTCACGCATAATGAGGTAGATATCGCGCAGGTGGGTCACGTCACCGAGGGCATAAACAAGTTGTTTCTGGCTCAACGGGCGGCGCATCCAGTCGGTAAACTGGCTGGATTTGTCAATTTGGCGGCGAACCACGCGCTGGACGAGATTGTCATACGAGATCGAATCGCCAAAGCCGAGTGCCATGGCAGCGATCTGTGTGTCAAAGATCGGGCCGGGCGGGTGGCCGATCAGCCGATTGAATATTTCGATGTCCTGTCGGGCCGCGTGAAACACCTTGATCCGGTTGTCCGCCGCGATCAGGTCGAGGAAGGGCCCAATGTCCAGATCCTCGGCCAGCGGGTCTATCAGGCCTTCCACACCGGGCGAAGAGGCCTGCACGAGGCAGAGTTCCGGCCAGTAAGTCGTTTCCCGATGGAATTCGGTATCGATGCAAATGAAGTCCGATTCCGCGAGTTTGCCGCAGAGGTCTTCGAGCGCCGATTGCTCAGTAATGGGAGTCAGGGTGTTGTCAGTCATCGTGGGGTTGCGTATCGCAGGCCCTTGACAAGTGAAAGGGCTTAAATGCCCTTGCGCCCCTGATTTCTAATGACCGTCTTTCCGGAGAAACGATCCGATGCACGCCTATCGCACCCATAATTGCGGCGAACTTCGCAAGTCCCATGTCGGCGAAACTGTAAAGCTTTCGGGCTGGTTGCACCGCCGCCGCGACCATGGCGGGGTCATGTTTATTGACCTTCGCGACCATTACGGCCTGACTCAGGTTGTTTTCAATCCCGGCTCGCCCGGTTTTGAAACCGTCGAGCGCCTGCGCACCGAGAGCGTTGTGTCGATTGAGGGCAAGATCGTTGCGCGCGATGCAAGCCTCGTGAATGCAAACCTTGGCACTGGCGAGATCGAACTGGTGGCGGGCCCCGTGGAAGTGTTGTCCGAGGCGGCCGAGCTGCCGCTGCCGGTATTCGGCGAGCCGGACTATCCGGAAGATATCCGCCTGAAGCACCGCTATCTCGACCTGCGCCGCGAGACGCTGCACAAGAACATGATCCTGCGGTCAAACGTGATTGCCAGCCTGCGCAGTCGGATGATCGCGCAGGGCTTTACCGAGTATCAGACACCGATCCTGACAGCCTCGAGCCCCGAAGGCGCACGCGACTTCCTGGTGCCGAGCCGGATCCACCCAGGCGAGTTCTATGCGCTGCCGCAGGCGCCGCAGCAGTTCAAGCAGCTGTTGATGGTGTCGGGTTTTGACCGTTACTTCCAGATTGCGCCGTGTTTCCGCGACGAGGATGCCCGCGCTGACCGCAGCCCCGGCGAGTTCTACCAACTCGATATCGAAATGAGCTTTGTAACGCAGGAAGAAGTGTTCAGCGCCATCGAGCCGGTTATGCGCGGTGTATTTGAGGAGTTTGCCGACTGGGATGGCAAGGGGCGCAAGGTGCCAACCGAACCGTTCCCGCACATTCCGTATGCCGAAGCGATGTCGAAATACGGGTCCGACAAGCCGGACCTTCGCAACCCGATCCTGCTGTCGGACGTGACCGAATTCTTTGTGGATGAAGCCAAGACCGGCTTTGGCATCTTCGCCAAGATCATCAAGGGCGGGGGCAAGGTGATCGCCATTCCCGCGCCGAAGGCCGCCGCAGAGCAATCGCGGAAATTCTTCGACGAGATGGACAAGTGGGCGAAGAAAGAGATGCAAGCGCCCGGCTTGGGTTATGCCCGTTTGAAAGAAGCCGAGGGCGGCGGTGTCGACAGCCAGGACCCTGTGCTGAAGAATTTCGAACCGGCGCACCTTGAAGCCTTGTTGAAGTCGATGGGGCTGGGTGCCGGTGATGGCGTGTTCTTCTCGGCAGGTGCCAAGGGTGCCGCCTACAAGCTGGCCGGCGCGGCGCGCACCAAGCTGGGCTCGGATCTGGGCCTGATCGAAGAGGGCGTGTTCCGCTTTTGCTGGATCGTCGACTTCCCGATGTTCGAATATGATGAGGACAACAAGAAGATCGACTTCAGCCACAACCCGTTCTCGATGCCGCAAGGCGGCATGGAGACACTGGAGTCGGCGAAGACCGAAGATGAGATACTGGACATCAAGGCGTACCAGTATGACATCGTGTGCAACGGCGTTGAGCTGTCATCCGGTGCGATCCGGAACCATCGCCCTGAAGTCATGCTGAAGGCGTTCGAGATGGCGGGATACGGGCCGGACGTGGTTGAGGCCGAGTTCGGTGGCATGCTGAACGCGTTCCGCTATGGCGCGCCGCCGCATGGCGGGATTGCGCCGGGTGTGGACCGCATCGTGATGTTGCTGGCCGAGGTCGACAACCTGCGCGACGTGATCCTGTTCCCGATGAACCAGCAGGCCCGCGACCTGTTGATGGGGGCGCCAAGCCCGGTGGATGACAAGCAACTGAAAGAGCTGAACATCCGGCTCGCCCCTCAGGCGAAAACCTGAGGCGCCAGTCGCCTGCCTGACGAAACCTAGTTTTTGGGCGCGTTGGCGGCGATGAGCAGATCACCGCAGAGTGGCAGCAGCAGGCCGGGCGGCATCAATGTGTCGATCGAGCTGCAGGCGCCTGCGAAGTTTGCCATGTCGTGATGATGCATGCCTGACAGGTCTGCGCGAATGAAGCGCACGTCACGGAACGAGGCACCCGCCACGTCAGAACCTGTCATGATGACGCCGGTCATGTTGGCTCCATTCAGGATGGTGGCCTTCATGACGGCCTTGTCGAATTTCACATCGGTGAGGTTTGCGCCCGAGAAATCTGCTTCGTCGAGCTGGGTTTCGCCCAGATCCGCATTCGAGAAATTGGCCCCAACCATCAATGCGCCCTGCAGGTTTGCGCCGCGCATGAGTGTTTCACGGAAGTCTGCGCCAGACGCCTGGATGCCCATGAGACGGGCATTGGAGAGAATTGCATCCGAGAATCGGGCGGAGGTCAGCAGGGCGCTGCGCAGGTCGACACCTGCCGCATTGGCCCCTTCGAAATTCGTACTGGTGGCCTGAATGCCGCGCATGAAGGCGAATTCGAGATTTGCGTCGGAATAGTTGGCGCCGCTGAGAGTCCAGCCAGACATGTTGCGGCCTGCAAGATTGCATCCGCCGCACGAGCCGACATAGCCTGGTTGCCACGCAACGGGCTTTCCTTGTGCGAAGGAAGGCATGGACGCGACAAACAGCGCGATCAAGGCAAGCAAGTTCAGGCGAAGAGGCATACCAGTCATGTACTCGGAATATCGCTTTGTCTTATGCGGCTATACTGAACAAACTGTAACAACTGCATTAGCGCCACAAGTGTTGCCAATCTGCCGCGCAGGCGTTTCCCTTACGGGAAGTGCGATGATTACCCGCCCTCATAAAGCGATTATCTGGAAACGCGGCCCTCTTCGCCGCAGGTATCACACGATGTGTCGCCGTCTTCGCTGATCGCAAAAACCGTGAAGCTGCCACACGATTCGCAGCCCTGTTCGAGATAGGCGGGTGATTCGAGCTCTTCGATTTCAGCCTCCAGATCGGTCTCGGCCTGTTTCTCGGCCCGGCGCTTGTCAAGGATGACGATATTGTCCGGCAGGTGGCCCCGCGAGAAGCCCCGGGAGATAATCTGGGCGGCTTCATCGGTGAATTCAGCAGGCTCGCGCGTCGCGTCGCCGGCCCCCCGGCCCAGGCCATCATGGGTCACGTCGACTTCGGCAAGGTCGTCGCGGCCAAGATAGGACACGGCGAGTTCGCGGAAGATGTAGTCGAGAATGGACGTGGCGCGGGTGATCCGGTCATTACCGGTAACCTGACCGGCAGGCTCAAACCGGGTGAACACGAATGCGTCGACGAATTCTTCCAGCGGCACGCCGTATTGCAGGCCGATCGATGTCGCGATGGCGAAATTGTTCATCAGGCTGCGGAAGGCGGCGCCTTCCTTGTGCATGTCGAGGAATATCTCACCCAGGTGGCCATCATCGAATTCACCCGTGTGCAGGTAGACCTTGTGCCCCCCGACGGTGGCCTTCTGGATGTAGCCTTTACGGCGATCTGGCAGACGCGTGCGCGCGGCAGACCGGGCTTCCGAGAATTCCTGTGATGCCATGGGCATGGATGATTCCTCGGCCAGGTCTTCGGCGAGTGACAGGATATGTTCCATCCGGTCACGCACCTCGTCTGACGGGGGCGCGCGGTGACCCACGAGATGAGCGGACAGGCCTTCGGCTATCGCAGCCTCGGCCATGTCGAGCCCGGAGCGGGCACCGACCGAGACGATGACCCCGCCGCCGAGCGCCTTGTTGCAGGCGGCTGCGAAGCGGATTTCATTGGCGGGGGAAACGTCCACGATGAAGCCGCATTCCCGCAGCGCGCTGGCGGCAATCGCTTCTCCGGCCCCATCAATAGCGGCTTCGGCCTTGGCAATGTCGGCGCGTGAGAAGCCCATGGCCGAAAGCACGCCGCGCCCATCGGCATCGAAATTCTCGGGCGTCAGCTTCAGGTCGTGCGAGATGATCTCGTCACCCAGCACCCAACGGGAGAAGGCCGCGTTAAGCGGGAGGCCTTCACCCAGTGCGCGACTGACCCGGTCGAGCGCCGCTTCGGTGAATCCGCGGTCGCGCAGGCGCTCCCTGCCGAGAGAACTTTCGAGATCCTGCGTGCCGGAATTGGCGACCCGGTCGAGGACATGGGGCAGGGATTCGGGCGAACGTGCGGCCAGTCCGATGCGGGCGGCGCGCGACAGGCTGGGCGCGTCGTCTCCATAGGTGAGCACGGCGCGAACCGGTGCGGTCCCGTCGCTTTCGCAATCGGGCAGCCCCATCATGGGATCGGCGACAGGCAGGATCAGGACGCGGCATGCGCGCTTTCCGGCGGCCTTGCGTGGCTCGAGATTCAATGCCCGTGCATTGGCGGCGCTGAAGGCGGAGCCGGTAGCCGCCGATCGCACCAGCGTAGAAAGGGCTGCGCCAGCCGCGATGCCTGCGTCAGAAGCATAGTCGAGGCCCAGCGCCATCACAGCCGCGCCAAGGCCCGAAAGGAGTAAGACACCATCTTTCATGTCAGCCGCGGCACATTCGACGGCCGAGATCAGGAAACCATCCTGGAAACCATCTGGACTGACGGCCTGGGACACATCCACCATGCGGGCAGGGGCCGTGGCCGACGGAAGCGTGTCCTGCAGGAAAAAGATTTCACCGCCCTCTTTCAGGGATGCGAGGAGCGATGGTTCCAACGCGGCATCAACCGGGCTGGCAGTAAAGACGGCGGGTGGCGGGGCAGGCGTATCCACAGCGGCGGCGCGCAAGGCGTCTGCGGTGCGCAGGATGCCTCCGGGCAAGCGAAGCGCTTCTTCCAGCAAATCCTGCGGCAAGCCAGACGCGAGCGCTTCGGCCAGGTCTGCGTTGCGCGGGGCGGGGCCAAGGCGTTCCAGCATTTCGGCAAGGGCAAGTTGCGACACGCTTTGCAGGCTGGCGGCAGACGCGGCTGCGGCAAGGCTGTCGAGCGCGTGCGGCGTCATGCTGACCGCCGTGTGCCCGGCGGCGCGACAGAGAATGCCGAACGGCATTTCAGGCGAGAGAAGGCCGTCGGACTCGGCAGCGATCAGAATGTCGTCCTGGCTCTGGTCTGTCATAAGCGGCTCCTTCGCGAATCACTCACGCAGAGCGTGACTTGTCAGCGAGGCGGCTTCAACTCCCGTGAACTGTTTAATCCGCTTTTGGAGAAAGAATCCTTGATATCTCAGCTGTTCCAGTTTTCGAGGCGAGGTGAATTCAGTAGCGAAGTCAGCCAGTGCAAGGGCCCATACGGTTTCTTGGCCGGGCGATCCGTCTCTGCGGCGCATTGCCTGTCTGTGCGGTCTGGATTAACAGCCCGGATACCGCCATATTGCGGCCATCAAGTCACGTCAGGACAGCCAAATAATGCTGAAGCAGATTTTCACCTGGTGGAGCGGTATCACCGTGGGCGCCTCTTTCGATATCAAGCGGCGCAGCGGCTATGTCGGCACCGATGAATACGGCAATCGTTATTTCGAAGACCGCAAGGCATCGATCGAAGGCCGTCATCGCCGTTACGTCATGTACAAGGGCCTGGCTGAACCGTCGAAAGTGCCTGCGGACTGGCACGGCTGGCTGCACCATACGATGAGCGAGCCGCCAACGCATATGCCGCTGGAGCGACGCGATTGGGAAACCGATCACACGCCCAATATGACCGGCACGCCTTATGCGGTTAAGCCAAAAGGCAGCATGTCGAGCGGCGGCAAACGTCAAAAGTCTGACGGCGACTACGAGGCTTGGACCCCTGATGCGTGAGTCGGTTTTCGAAACGCTCGTTGGTGCGCTGGTTGTCATGGTCGCAGGCGTGTTCCTCTGGTTCGCGCTGGCCGTGGGCGGCGACACGGACGTAAAGGGTGACCAGTACAATGTGCTGGCGCGTTTCAACAACGTGTCGGGCATTTCTCGCGGTTCCGATGTGCGCATTGCCGGTGTGAAGGCCGGCGTGGTGAAATCCATTGAAGGTGATCCGCAGCGGTTCGAGGCCATGCTCACCCTGTCGCTCGACAAGAAATGGGAGCTTCCGGATGATACGGATGCGCGCATTTCGACAGATGGCCTGCTGGGTGGTGCTTATATCGCGCTCGAACCGGGCGGTGGTTTTGACACGATCGCCCAGGATGGCACCGGCGAAATCCAGTATACACGTGGCAGTGTTGACCTGCTGACCCTGTTTGCGTCATTCGCAGGCGGTGGTGGTGGCGATGCCGCGCCGGCGGAGCCGGAGTCACTCGATACGATTACCGAGTCGGCACCTGCTCCAGAATCTGCACCCCAGCCTGTGGTGAAGAAAAAGCCGGAGGCGCCAAAACCTGCCGCGCCAGCGCCGCAGCCAGTGGTAAACCCTGAGCCGAAACCAGCGCAGATACCCACGCCTGATCCAGTCGTAACGCCAGAACCTTCTGTTTCCGAACCGTCCACTGTGGAAACGCCAACTACTGCTGCTCCCGATCCCGTGGACGATGCTGATCCTGCCGGAGATAACGGACAATGATCCGATTGCTTGCTGCGACTATTATCGGCCTCAGCTTGATGGGCGGCGCGCATGCGGCGTCGTTTGCGCAAAAGAATACCGCGACGTTGCGAGCTCTGGACAAGATTACCGGACGGTCGACCGATATCGACGTGAAAGTCGGTGAGCCGGTGGTTTTCGGTTCGCTGAAAGTCGAGCTGAAGACCTGCTACCAGACGCCGCCCGAAGAGGCGCCTGAGAGCGCGGCTTTCCTGAAAATCCACTCGACGCAGCCTGTTGCAGTAGAGACGATGGAAGCGGCAGTTTCCGCTGAAGAGGTCGAGACAGTCAACGAAGCAAACCCTGAACTGTTTTCGGGTTGGATGTATGCGTCCTCACCGGGTCTGAGTGCCCTCGAGCACCCCGTCTACGATATCTGGGTGATCCGCTGCACGGCGCCGGACCCGGTAAAGCTGACAGCGCCTGTTACGGCACCAGCAGACGAGCCCATGATCGACGACGAGCCATTCTCGCTCGATACCGAGCCAATGCCCGAATAGAAGTTCGCCTCGACAGTCAGTGCCTTGCGCAGGCGTTCCTTGAACGCCGCGCGCGATATTTCGATCAGGCCAAACTGTTCCAGGTGTGGATTGTGGAATTGGGCGTCAAGCAGGGTGAAACCGCCCTCGATCAGACGGGCGACGAGATGGACCAGCGCAATCTTTGACGCGTCGGTCGCACGCGAAAACATGCTCTCGCCAAAAAAAGCACCTCCGATCGCGACGCCGTAGAGCCCGCCGACGAGTTTGTCATCGTCCCAGCATTCAACCGAGTGCGCGTGTCCCTCACGGTGCAGCGCGCTGTAGAGGTTCAGGATGGCTGAATTGATCCAAGTGCTTTCGCGACCATCCGTTTCTTCAGCGCAAGATTCCATAACACGCGTGAAAGCAGTGTCGACCGTGACGCGGTAGGGCTCGCGAACGACCGTGCGTTTCAGGCGTTTCGGAATGTGGAAGTCATCAAGCGGGAGGATGCCGCGCATGTCCGGATCGACGAGAAACAGGTTTGGATCATCGCGTGCATCTGCCATTGGGAACACGCCCCGCCGATAGCAGGCCAGCAGATCCTGGGTTCCAAAGCGTGACGACATCAACCGAATATGAATCTCGTTAGCTCAGCTGTCCATGGGGCAGATGGAAACCATTGTGGATGAGGCCAACAGCCTATTCGACGATAATCTTGTTCTCAGCGAGGAATTTTTCGAGCCAGTGAATGTTGTAGTTTCCGGCCAGAACGTCCTCATTGTCGACAAGGCGGCGATGCAGGTCGAGCGTCGTAAACACGCCCCCTACGACCATCTCCGCCAGTGCACGACGCAAGCGCATGATGCATTCCCGACGCGTGCGGCCGTGCACGATGAGCTTGCCGATCAGCGAGTCATAGTGAGGCGGGATGCGGTATCCGGCATAGACAGCACTGTCGAGGCGGACATCCGGCCCACCTGGTGCGTGGAAATCTGTGATCAGGCCCGGTGAAGGCACGAAGGTTTCCGGGTGTTCGGCATTGATCCGGCACTCGATGGCATGGCCGACGAGCATCACGTCTTCCTGGCGGAATGACAGCTTCTTGCCTTCGGCGATGCGGATTTGCTCCCTCACCAGGTCGATACCGGTAATCATCTCAGTCACCGGGTGTTCGACCTGCAGGCGGGTATTCATTTCGATGAAGTAGAACTTGCCGTCCTCATAGAGGAATTCGATCGTGCCAGCGCCGCGATAGCCGAGCTTCTCCATCGCCCGCGCGCAGATACCACCGATTTCCTCGCGCTGGGCCTGGTTGAGGGCTGGCGACGGGGCTTCCTCAAGGACTTTCTGGTTGCGGCGCTGGAGCGAGCAGTCGCGCTCCCAGAGGTGCGCCACATTACCATGCGTGTCGGCGATGATCTGAACCTCGATATGGCGCGGACCCTCGAGGTATTTCTCGAGATAAACGGCGTCGTCGCCGAAGGCGGCCTTGGCCTCGGTCTTAGCCGTTTTTACCGCATTTTCGAGGTCGGCCTCGGTTCTAGCGAGCTTCATGCCGCGGCCACCGCCTCCGGCAGAGGCTTTCACGAGGACCGGGAAACCGATCTTCTTGGCGGCTTTCTTGGCTTCGGCAATGGAAGACAAGGCGCCTTCGGAGCCGGGGACGCACGGCACACCGGCCTCGATCATCGCGACCTTGGCGGCAATCTTGTCGCCCATGATGCGGATGTGTTCAGCCGTGGGGCCGATGAAGGCGAGGCCGTGAGCCTCGACCATTTCGGCGAACTGGGCATTCTCTGACAGGAATCCGTAGCCTGGGTGAATCGCATCGGCGCCGGTGATTTCAGCGGCCGCTAGGATCTGGGATTTCTTGAGATAGCTCTCGGACGATGGCGGCGGGCCGATACAGACACTTTCGTCGGCCAGGCGCACAGCCATGGCGTCCTTGTCGGCGGTGGAGTGAACCACAACCGTCATGAGGCCCATTTCCTTGCAGGCGCGGTGAATACGTAGGGCAATCTCGCCGCGATTGGCGATAAGCACCTTCTTGATCGTGCGTTGCTCGGCCATGACTATTCGATCAGGGCCAGCGGCTCACCAAATTCCACCGGCTGGGAATCGGTGACGTAAAGCGCTGTCAGCGTACCGGCGCGGTCGGCTTCAACCGGATTGAAGGTTTTCATGGCTTCGACCAGCATGAGCGTATCGCCCTTTTTGACCTTGTCGCCGATGTTGAAGAACTGTTTCGCGCCGGGTTCGGGGGACAGGTAAACGGTTCCGACCATTGGCGATTTGATCGCATTGTCCGATGCGGCGGGCGCAGCGGGGGCGGCTGCAGCAGCCGGGGCAGCCGCGCTGGCAACCGGGGCAGCAGCGGCTGGAGCAGCCATGACGGCGCTTTGCATGACAGGCGCGGCTGGCTTGCTGACCCGGATTCTCAAGCCATCATGTTCGATTTCGACCTCGCCGAGGTCTGCCTCCCGAAGGATCGCGGCCAATTCCCGGACGAGGCCGGTATCGAGTTTCGTTTTTGCAGTGCTCATGGGACGCTAATTATCTCCTTGGCCCGTCAGGGACTTGGCTGCCAGAAGCGCAAGCTCATAACCATAGGCGCCGAGGCCCGCAATCGTAGCTTTTGCAACAGGTGCAACATAATTCACTTGGCGGAAAGCCTCGCGCGCTGCCGGATTCGACAAGTGCACTTCAATGACCGGTACCTTGCAGGCCCTGAGGGCGTCATGCAAGGCCACAGAGGTGTGCGTGTAGGCGCCGGCATTGAGGATGATGGCCGAACCCTCGCGGGAGGCTTCCTGTACCCAGTCCACCAATTCGCCCTCATGGTTGGTCTGGCGCGCCTCCAAGGGCACGCTGCCGCAAAGAGTGCGCAGGCGGGCATGGATATCTTCGAGTGTTTCGTGGCCATAAATCTCCGGCTCGCGTGCACCGAGCAGGTTGAGGTTTGGCCCACCGAGAACATATATCGGTCTAGACATGGGCCCCGTCTTGCTCTGGAACGCCCGGCAAGGCAAGGGGCTTTGAATCGGAGGCTGCAGACATGCAGATCACGCTGAATGGTGAGTTACGACAGGTTAACCCCGGCACGACCCTGTCAGTGTTGCTGGAAGAGCTGTCAGAGGCCACCGGGCGCGACCCGCGCGGCATAGCCGTGGAGCGCAATCTGGAGATCGTGCCAAAGTCGGAACATGCCTTTACCGTGCTGGAGGATGGCGACCGGCTGGAACTTGTGCAGTTCGTCGGCGGCGGGTAAGCGGGACGTCGTTGAAACCTCTCCGAAACGCCATCAAGGAACCGTTCTGATATCATGACAGACCCGCTGATCATTGCCGGAAAAAACTATTCGTCACGCCTCATCGTGGGAACCGGCAAATATGCCAGCTATCAGCAGAACGCCGACGCGGCCCGCGCGGCAGGCGCAGAGATTGTCACGGTGGCGCTGCGCCGGGTGAACCTGTCTGACCCGAGCCAGGAAATACTTACTGATTTCGTCAAGCCGGACGAGTTCGCCTATCTGCCTAACACGGCAGGCTGCTACACGGCGGATGAAGCGGTGCGGACCTTGCGCCTGGCGCGGGAAGCGGGTGGCTGGAACCTGGTGAAGCTGGAAGTGCTGGCCGACCAGAAGACGCTGTATCCGAACATGCCTGAGACGCTGGAGGCGGCCAAGGCACTGATCGCTGACGGGTTCGAAGTGATGGTCTACTGCTCTGACGACCCGGTCTACGCCAAGATGCTGGAAGATGCGGGCTGTTGCGCCATCATGCCACTCGGCAGCCTGATCGGTTCGGGGCTCGGCATCATGAATCCGGTTAATATCCGCCTGATTGTCGAGCAGACGCGCGTGCCTGTGATTGTGGACGCAGGTGTGGGGACGCCTTCGGATGCCGCGATCGCGATGGAACTGGGCTGTGATGGTGTGCTGATGAATACGGCGATTGCAGCGGCGAAGGATCCGATCCTGATGGCGAGCGCGATGAAACATGCCGTGATCGCCGGACGCGAGGGTTATCTTGCGGGTCGCATGCCGAAAAAGATGTATGCTGACCCAAGTTCGCCCCTTGCCGGGCTGATCTAGTTGCGCGCTGCCGTCATTGGCGCTGGACCGGCTGGCCTGATGGCTGCCGAGACTCTGACGGAGCGCGGCATCGGTGTCGATATCTATGACGCGATGCCGAGCTTTGGGCGCAAGTTCCTGATGGCTGGCAAGAGTGGCCTGAACATCAGTCATGCTGAGAGCGCGGATTTGTTCCTGTCGCGTTACCGTGGCGATTCGCGTCTTCTGGATATGGTGCGGGCGTTCGGCCCCGGCGAGGTCACTGAATGGATGCAGGGCCTTGGCATTGCTGCCCATACAGGGCCGACTGGGCGCGTGTTCCCTGAAATGATGAAGGCCTCGCCCCTACTGCGCGCATGGCTGGTGCGCATACAGGAGCAGGGCGCGGTTTTGCATCCGCGTCATCGCTGGCAAGGGTGGGACGAAGCAGGATCGCTGGTGTTTGATACACCAGACGGGGATGTGAAGACGACGCCTGATGCGACTATCCTGGCGCTGGGCGGGGCGAGTTGGAAGCGTCTGGGATCTGATGCGGCATGGGCACCGCTGCTGACTGACAAGGGTGTTCGCATGGTGCCGTTCGGGCCATCCAATTGCGGTTTCCTTGTCGACTGGTCGGACCATCTGAAAGAAAAGTTTCCGGGTGATCCGGTGAAGTCTGTACGTTTGTGGACGGATGGTGCGGACAGGCGTCAAGAGACGCGATCTGAATTCGTGATTACTGAGCGTGGGGTCGAAAGCGGCGGCATCTATACGCTTTCGGCGGCACTGGTGGACGCCTTGCGGCTGCATGGAAGTGCGACGCTGTTCGTGGACCTGCTGCCGGACATGGATCAAGGTACGATTGCCGCGAAACTCGCGAGGCCGCATGGCAAGCAGTCGATGGCCAATCATCTGCGCAAGAGCCTGAACTTGTCCGGGGTGAAACTGGCGCTGCTGCATGAGGCAACAGGCGGGCCATTGCCTGGTGATCCGAATGCGCTGGCAAAGCTGATGAAGGCCGTGCCGATCAGGATTTCCGACACCGCGCCGCTAGACGAGGCGATTTCGACAACGGGCGGAGTCGCCTGGGAAGCATTGGATGACACGCTTATGCTGCGTGATGTGCCGGGCGTCTTCTGCACTGGCGAAATGATAGATTGGGACGCGCCAACAGGCGGTTACCTGATTACGGCGTGCATGGCGACGGGCCAGGCGGCTGGCACGGGTGCATCCGACTGGTTGGCGAAAGCCTAGAGTCGGTAGACCTTTCGGGCCGTGCCGCTGAACATTGCCGTCTGGTCTGCCTCGGAATAGTCGGCGGCGATCTTTTTCAAACCGTTCCAGAGCACATGATAGCTGATCGACAGGCGGTCGACCGGAAAGTTGCTTTCGAACATGCAGCGCTCTGGCCCGAAGCATTTGATGGCGTGGTGATAGTAACGCGCCTGCGCCTCGACAAATTCATCGGAAGAGGGTGGTGTGGCCCGCGTGTTCCAGCCGAACCCATTGTCGGGCATGGCGAGGCCGCCAATCTTGGCGAAGACATTCTTGTTTTCGGCAACGACCGCGATGTCGTCTTTCCATTTGGCGAAAATGTCCTCGCGCTTGTCGGCATACGGGCCGACGCCAATGGGCGTTCCGAAATGGTCCAGCACCATTGTGGTTTCCGGTATGGCGCGGGCGAGATCGGCGAAGTCGAGGATTTGGTGGTGGTAGTTCCAGGTGTCATAGGTGAAGTTGCGCTGACCAAGGCGTGCGACGCCGCGGCGGAAATCGGTGTCGAAGTAGAGTCCCTCGGGCGCGCGGCCGGGAATGGAGAAGATATCTTTGTGGGGGTCATATGAGCCTGCGTGGCGAATGCCGCGGAACAGGCCGTTGGCGGCGCCAACTTGTGCGTCGAGGACTTCATCGAGGTTGGCGAGACGAAGATCGGCATGCGCAACGATGCCTGCAATCGTGGCCTTACCCGGATCCGACGCAGAACGCGCGGCAGCTGCGGCAACAAATTCGGTTTCGCCAACCGGCTTCAGATGGTCTGGTCCGTCCTTGCGATAGGCCGAGCCGCATTCCATGAAAACAGTCTGCGTGACATGGTGGCCGTCTTCGGTGTCGGACCAAAGTTCCTCGAGGTCGAAGCTGAGATGGGGTTTGGGCCACAGGTGATGGTGCGGATCGACGATCTCGCGGTCCGGATCGATAATGTCTTCGCGAACCAGTGCCAGCCATTCTGTATTGTTGAACACCCGTGTTTCCTCCTGCGTCACCGCCAGCTTCTGAAGAGCTGTCGTGCCTATTCAGGGGCAATCGTGCGGTGAGGCAAGGGGTGTCCTTGGGCTAAGCCTTTACCAGGCCGATCTCGCGGAGGCGTTCCATGAGATAGTCCTGCGCGGTGATCGGGGGCTGGGCCTTGCCGCCTTCGGCCACACAGTCTGGAAGCGCCTCAATGACGACATCCTGATTGAAGTGCAGGAAGAAGGGGGTCGAGTAACGCGGGAATTTTGCGCGCTCGGGAGACGGGTTGACGACGCGGTGCGTTGTCGACGGCAACACGCCTGCGGTCAGGCGCTGCAGCATATCTCCACAATTGATAACCAGTGCGCCAGCCGGCGGGTTCACGGCCAACCACTCACCGGAGCGATGCTTGACCTCAAGGCCAGCCTCCTCCGCACCCAGCAGGAGCGTGATGACATTGATGTCTTCATGGGCGCCCGCGCGGACCGTGCCTTCAGGTGGCGGGTTTTCCTGTGGCGGATAATGGAGCAGACGGAGGATGGAGTTGCCCATCTCGACCCGGTCTTCGAACCAGAGTTCATCAAGGCCGAGATGCAGCGCGATGGCGCGCAGGAGATCGCGGCCCATTTCGTCCAGTGCATCAAAGAGTGCCCGGGTGGCGCGGTCAAAATTATCGACTTCAGTTACGGATGGCGTGTCCGCCATCGTCTCGCGATAAGGCGAACTGTGCGGCAGAAGGCGGCCTGTGTGCCAGAATTCCTTTAGGTCTGCCCTAGCAGCGCCCTTGGCGTTCTCGGTGGCGAAGGCGGTGTAGCCACGCTGACCGCCGCCGCTGCGCCCGTCATATTTGAGTTTCACGCTGTCCGGCTGTGCAAAGAATGCCTTCGTGGCACGCAGGTTCTCGTCGATCACTCGCTGGTCCACGGGATGGCCAGCGATCACGGCAAAGCCTGTTTCGCGGAAAGATTGGCCCAGCGCCTCTGCAAAGGCGGCCTTGTCCTGACGCCAGAGCGCATAGGGGATTGGTTTGAAATACTCGGTCATGGAACTGGTTTGCCAGATTGTGACCGGAGCGAAAAGGCCTTTCAGCCGCAGCAAGCTGCGCCCGAAGGCCCTTGGGGCAGATTCATGTATATTCGGCATTTTGGCCGTGTTTTCCACTGGAGGTTAAGCGAACCGGCCCGGGCGTTAACGCACTGCCTCTTGGGAGGGGCTGTTATTAACCATAACGCAAATCTCTGACGGCACTCTCCACCTATCGCCGGACAAGGCGGGTGGTGGTTGCCAGAGCAAGACACGGGAATGATCCCGGCGATGCGATGGCAAGGTGAAACAGGAACAAGACAATGCCCTTTGCAGATTACGCTATCGACCTCGAATCCATGCTCGGACCGGACTCGGCTCCCGAGGAACTTTATCAGGCAGGGCTGGTCTATGCGACCGGCCTGAACGTGGACGTCGACCTGATCGCCGCGCACAAATGGTTCAATCTGGCCGCTCTGCGTGGTTCGGACGAAGCCAAAATTCAGCGCGCTGAAATGGCTGACATGATGAGCACCGATGAGGTCAAGCAGGCGCTCCAGTCAGCGCGTGAATGGCTCAAACTCATGCACTAGGCTTTTGCTGGCAGGTGCGGCGCTGATGCGTCGGTTTTGGCCTGCTGTTAAGCTTAAGGAAATATCAAACGCCGGTATGCGATCCTGATTCTTCACGCGCTGTGAGGAGCCGCAATCGACATGCCTGTTTCCGAGGCCCCCAACCGAGAACCGGCGGGACATGGCATGATGCGGGCATCCGCGTCACGGCCACGCCTGGGGCCTGCGGACATGATTGTGCAGTTTTGGCGGGCGAAGTGGCTGATGCTGCTGGTATTCGTGCCCGTACTTGCGTTGGGCCTGGCAGCAACGCTGTCACAGTCGGACCAGTACGAATCGCGCGCACGCCTGATGGTGGCACCCGCTGGCGCGGCCAGCCATGACATGCTCGTCCAGCCCGAGCTTGCCTTCCTGCGCAGTCCCGTTGTTGCTGCTCGTGTGCTTGACCGGTTTCCGTTGTCGCGGCTCTATCCCGAGATAGATAAGGCCTGTGAGGCAAGGAGCCGTGCCGTACGCGGTAACCCCGACGGGCTTGGCCGCCTCGCCGCAGAGTGCCGTCAGTTGGGTATCGACGCCTTGCGGCGCGATTTTCGCGTCTCTGCTTCATCACGCGCGCCCATCATCAGTGCGCGTTATCGCAATGGAGACGCCGAAACATCCGCCGAAGTACTGAACGCGCTGATCGGTGCCTATCTCGCCTATCGCACGCAGGTGCTGGGAAAGCCGGAAGCTGTGGCGCCTCAGATAGACTTCGCAGATATGGAAAAGCAGTTGCTGGAAGCCCAAACGGAGATGGGAAACTTCCTGCAGGCTCAGAATATCGGAAATTTTGAATCCGAGCTTGATACGGTGAAGGCGCATTTGCGGACAGCTAAACGGGACTTGTTGGACACCGATTCCCGGTTGCAAGAGGTCGAGAGCCAGCTGACGGCCTATCGCTCGCAACTCAGGTCGATCCGCCCCCAACAACAATTATTTGTCGAGGATTCGACTGGGCAGACGTTGCTCGATCTGAAACTTGAGCGCGAAGCCCTGCTGGTGAACCATCTTCCCGGATCGCAAGAAGTGATGGACATGGATCGGCGGATTGAGCGCGCCGAAGCGTTTATTGCGACGCTGGACGGCCCCGTCGGAACGGTGCGGACCGGGCCAAATCCGCGTTACGAACAGATGCTGTCCACGATCGGCGAATTGCGAGCGCAGGCTGCTGCGCTGACAGACCGCAAGGCGGCACTGGCGAATCAGATTGGGACTCTCGACGGTCGTCAGGCAAATCTGGCCAGTATTGCGCCGCGTTACATTGAACTGGTGCGCAAACGCGACATGCTGGAAAGCAAGGTGCAGGCGGCTGCAGGGCAGGGCAAGATGATCGGGGTTGCGTCGATTGATGGTATACGTGTTCTGGAGTCAGCCAGCCTGCCTGTTGAGCCTTTGCCAACCCGATCCGTGATGGCAGGAATAACAATTCTGCTGGCCTTCCTCGCAGCACTGATTGCCGGGTTTATGAAAGCACTGACGCGAAAGGGTTTCGTCACACGCCGGTCCGTCGAGCGCACGCTCGACCTTCCCGTACTTGCGACGGTTCGGGAGGTTTGACGCTGCATGATTGATTTGCGTCCCGATCTTGCCACGCTGTGGAGTGTCGCAACGCGTTTGCGACCAATGCAGGGAGCGCGCAGCCTGATGTTCGTCGCTGCGCGCTCGGGAGAGGGCACCAGCAGCATGGCGGCCTCGTTTGCCTTGATGGCGGCTGAACATGCAGCACGCACCGCGTGGTTGGTTGATCTCGACCTGATGAACAATGCGGCTCACCACGCCTTTGACAAAGGATTCGTGGGGAAGGTGGCGCGTCCGGGGCGGGCTTATGATGCAGCGCTCGGGTGTGCACCGATCTATGAGCTGCGACCAGCGGGCGCTGTTCCCAACGCCAAATTGCTGACGGCGCATCCTGTAACCGGCACCCGCCTTCTGGTCACGCGGTTTCGAATGGAGCGCCTCGCGGCGGGTCAGCGCGCGTGTCTGCGGTCTCACCCAAAATGGTGGCAGGCACTACGCCGATCAACCGACTGGATCATTGTGGATTCACCGGCGCTGGACCGATCAGATGTTGCGCTCGATGTGGCAGGCGAGGTTGATGGCGTCGTGTTGGTTGTTCAGGCTGAAACCACGAGCTCATTGGAAGTCGCGGAAGCGCAATTCGCGATCGAAAGTCGCGGGGGACGCGTGATTGGCGTCGTGCTGAACCGTATGCGTGCCGATGCACGTTTCGCCGGACGGATCGCAAGCTAGCCATTGCCACGCGTCTGGTGCTGGACGGAGCTGTCATGTAGGCAGTTTAGCCAAACTGAGGACCGACGCCTTGCCTGCTCCTGATCTGATTGATGGCGAATACGATTATATCGTCATAGGGGCGGGGTCTGCGGGTTGCGTTGTCGCCAACCGGCTTTCAGCGGACCCTAACAAGCGTGTCCTGCTGCTTGAAGCTGGCGGGAAGGACAACTGGCTGTGGTTCCATATCCCTGTTGGATACCTTTTTGCCATTGGAAACCCTCGCGCGGACTGGATGTTCGAGACGGTTGAAGAACCGGGATTGAACGGACGCAGGCTGTCCTATCCGCGCGGCAAGGTGCTGGGCGGGTCCTCGGCGATCAATGCGATGATCTCGATGCGGGGACAGACGGCAGACTTTGACCATTGGCGTGATCTCGGCTTGCCCGGATGGGGCTGGGATGACGTGTTGCCGGTGTTCAGGCGAATTGAAGATCACTTCCTGGGCGAGACGGCCCATCACGGCGCAGGCGGCGAATGGCGCGTCGAGTATCCGCGCGTGCGGTGGGACATTCTGGACGCAGTGCGCGATGCCGCCGTTCAGATGGGCGTTCCGGCAACGGATGATTTCAATACAGGTGACAATCAGGGCGTAGGCTATTTCCACGTCAACCAGAAGCGTGGCCTGCGCTGGTCAGCCGCGCGGGGGTTCCTGAAGCCGGTCGCGAACAGGCGGAACCTGCGAATTGAAACGGGTTGCCTTGTTGATCGCCTCGTCTTGTCGGACGGGCGCGCGAAGGGCGTTGATTATCTGCAAGGCCGGGCCCTGCGGCGTGCGACGGCCAAAGGAGAGGTTATTCTTTGCGCCGGTGCCATCGGATCAGTTCAGATCCTTCATCGCTCCGGCATCGGCCCGTCCGACTGGTTGGCAGCGGCCGGTGTGGCACCGGTCGTGGACCGGCAAGGCGTGGGCCGGAATTTGCAGGACCATTTGCAGCAGCGTGCGATCTTTCGGATATCCGGAAGCCGGACGCTGAACGAAACATACCATTCCCTGCTGGGGCGTGCCGGCATGGGGCTGGACTATGCTGTGCGGCGGCGGGGCGCGCTGACAATGGCGCCATCCCAATTGGGTATTTTCGCACGCTCGGATGCGGCGCAGGGAAGGGCCAATCTCGAGTTCCATATTCAACCACTGTCGCTCGACAAGTTCGGCGACCCGCTGCATCGTTTTCCAGCGATTACGGCGAGCGCTTGTAATTTGCGGCCAACGTCACGCGGAGAGGTGAGAATTGACTCCCCAGAGGCGGACGCAAAGCCCCGGATCAATCCAAATTATCTTTCAACGGAGGAAGACAGGTCGGTGGCGGCGGATGCCATCCGGCTAACACGCAGATTGATGTCTCAGCCAGCGCTGGCACCGTTCCGGCCCGATGAATTCCTGCCTGGACCTAGGGTCGGCAATGGCGACGCGGCGCTGGCAAAGGCCGCAGGCGATATCGGCACGACGATTTTTCACCCTGTCGGCACTGCGCGGATGGGCAGGGCGGATGACCCGATGGCTGTTGTTGATGAGAATTTGAAAGTTCATGGCGTTTCTGGCTTGCGGGTCATCGACGCATCGGTGATGCCGACAATTGTTTCAGGCAACACGAATACGCCGACGATCATGATCGCCGACAAGGTGTCGCGCGACATGGCCGCCGGGCGTACCTGACTGCAGCTTAACGGAAGCAGTCGGCGACCTGGGCCAGCCAGTGCCGGACTTCATCGCCCTGTTCATCCATCGAATTGCCGTGACGGACGAGTATCAGGTCCAGTTCGGGAACGATAACTGTGTATTGGCCCTGATAACCATTGGCAGAAAAACTGCCGGGTCCGCACATGCCCAGCCACCAATGCGCGCCGTAGCCAAGCGGCTCTGTTGGCGGTGTTACGGTCGGCGTGCGGGCATAATCCACCCAGCCTTCAGGCAGAATGCGTCGCCCGTCCCACACACCGTCGCGCATGTAGAGCAGGCCGAAACGGGCGAAATCACGGGCTGTGGCGAAACAGAATGAGGATCCGATAAATGTGCCGTGCGCGTCGAATTTTGGCTCGGCTGACTGGATGCCGATCGGATTGAATAATTCATCGAACATCCAGGCTTTGAACTCATCGCCCTTGGCGCCAAGCGTCGTTGCTGCGCATCGTGCCACGATGTTTGAGGTTCCGCTCGCATAACTCCACGTCGTGCCGGGTTCATGCGCGAGAGGGAAGCCTGCGGCAAACCCCGCCACGTCTTCCTTTCCTGCGCCGAACAACATTTCGATGACATCCGATACGCCCGCATCGACATAGTCTTCAGCGAATTTCAGGCCGCTCGACATGCGAAGGAGTTGGTCAAGGGTGATGTGTCGGCGAGGGTCGTCCTCGGCCTGCCATTCAGGAACATTTGCAGGTGCATGCACGTCAATCCTGCCTTCACGCGCGAGGATGCCGATCAGCGCATGGGTGATGCTCTTGGCTTCTGACCAAGAAGGGAATGTGTTCGCTGCTGAGAGGTCTCGCCAATAGCGCTCGCTGACAATGTGGCCTTTGTGGACGGCGAGGAAAGCGTGTGTCTCTCCCATGATCTCTGGTGCCGGGTCGCTGAAGGCATGATCGAGCAAGCCATTCAATGCGGCAGCATCAACTGTGTTGGCTAGACCCGCGACGGGCCACGCTGCTGTCGGCCATGCAGTTTGTTCAGGCTGCGGGGGCAGGCTCGGAAGTGAGCGGTTCTGGTGCATGATCAGGTCCATTGATTGTCGGCTGGCATGTTCAGGCACCAGTGGACATGGCCAGGCCCGCTTCGTCAACGGTAAGGGATCGTGCGCTGATTGTTCGCCGCATAGCTGCCCACACGCAGATGGCCTCTGTCAAAACTGGCGGTGCCGGATTTTTGTTGCCGTTCCCCAAGGGAACGGCTTGTCATAAAGTTAGAACGCGTTCTAATTCCTCTCAAAATAGAACATAAGGAGGAATCGCGATGTCAAACCAAGGTCTTACGCGGGTTCGAAAATCAATTCTCCCCTCCGAGGGCGATACCTGGAATCAGATTGCGGGGCGTGAACTGCCCGGCGTGGCCGAGGATGACGCGGTGTCCCAGCTGCAAAGCTGGAACCTGCACGTCTTCATGCGGGCTGCCGCTGGCATAGGGCGCGCGGGCTCAGCCAACCCGATCCTCCCCAGCGACGTCATCTTTGTCGAGCCGCCGCTCGCTAACTGATGAGCGGCGCAGTCATCAGTCGCGTACAGCTTGCGGCCGCCCACGATGGCGAGGCCGAACTGATGGTGACGCTTCGGTTTGAGAATGGCGGAGAGACGCCAGTCGCACTGGATGAACATGCCGTGCGGTTTCTGATGAAATCGTGCCGCGCAGAACACCCCGACCAACTGGTCGGGAAAGGGTGGGGACACGTGCGTGATGCGCTCGAAGCGTCCTCGAACAGATTCATGAATTCGAATTCAAACGATCAGTGAGAGAAGGATATGACAATGCATGATCTTGTCATCAGAAACGGAAATGTCGTCGATGGTTCGGGAGCACCTGCCTACAAGGCAGATGTAGCCATCAAAGGAAACCGGATCGTTGAGATCGGCAAGGTAACCGGCTCTGCGCGCGAAGAGATCGACGCTGCAGGCAAAGTGGTCACGCCAGGCTTTATTGATCCCCATACCCATTTCGATGCGCAATTGCTGTGGGATGGATGTGCCAAGCCTGCGCTTTCGCACGGGGTGACGACCATCGTCTCGGGCAACTGCTCATTGTCGCTCGCGCCACTCAAGGCCAAGCACCGCATGAAGCTGGTGGGCATGTTCAACCAGATCGAAGAAATGCCACTGAAGGCCTTTGAAGAAGGCGTTGTATGGGACTGGGAAACGTTCAACGAATACATCGTCCGTATCCGCAAGGGCCTTGCCATCAATGTCGCGCCGCTGGTCGGCCACAGCGTGATCCGCCTTTGGGTCATGAACGAGGCCGCAACACAGCGCATCGCGACAGATGCGGAAATCGCTGAAATGCAGGGTGTCTTACGTGAGTGTCTGGATGCTGGCGCCGTTGGATTGTCGACCAGTTATGTCGACATGGATGAACGTCTTCAGCCCGTGCCAAGCCGTTACGCAGACGCAAGGGAAGTCGACGCGCTTGCCAGCGTGCTGGGTGAATACGGCCGTGTGCTGCAGATTGTCCCGGAGTTCTACGACGCCGACCTGACGATTGCTCGCCTCGACCAGCTCGCTGAAACATCTCTCAAGCACAACATACCAACGACGTTCTCACCTCTGTTCCTGAATGCCGACAATGTCGATGCTGTGGCGAAGGTGATGAGTCGCGTGGATGAACAGTTTGCGCGGGGCGCACGCGTGTGGCCCCAGGTTCAGACTCGGCCGATCGATATCAGTTTCAGCTTCGCTGTTCCAAGCCTGCTGTTTATTCGTTTCCCGTCCTGGTATCACATCATGCGGTTTGGCACGCCGGCTGAAATCATGGCGGCTTTCGCCGACAAGGATAATCGCAAGAAGCTGATAGCAGAAGCTGCCGCACTCGCACCGCTTTGGCCAAGCCTGGTTTTCCGTCACGCCAAAACGGAAGCGAACCAGAAGTATATCGGCCAGACGCTGGCGGAGATTGCGCAACAGCGAGGGACCACCCCGGTTGAGGCAATGATTGACCTGTCGCTGGAAGAGGAACTGGATGCACACTTCCTGGCATCCGGCATGGGGCACAATGACTCCGCGGCAGTCGGCGGTCTGCTTAATCATCCTCACGTCCACATCGGCGCGAGCGACGGCGGAGCGCACATCCTGTCTTTCTCGACATATGGCGACACAGGATACCTTTTCTCCCACTTCGTACGTGATCTGAAGGCCATGAGCCTCGAGTCGGCTGTGAAGAAGATCACATCTGATACGGCGGCCATCTGGGGCATCCCCGAGCGCGGCCTGTTGCAGGCTGGCTACGTGGCAGACATTGCCGTCTTCGATCCCGCGACTGTCAAACGTGGTGCCGAAAAATTCGTCAAGGATGTGCCGGGTGAAGGGTATCGCTATGTTCGTGACTCTCACGGTATCGATACCGTGATCGTTGGTGGTGGCGTCGCCTGGACACAGAAGGACGGATACAAGGATGCTTGTGGCGAAGTCCTCCCGGGAGCTGAAGCCAAAAAGGTTGCGGCATGAGTTGGCTGGGTGTTTCCGAGCGGCGGATTGCTACGAACGGTATAGAACTGAATATTGCCGAAGCCGGTGAGGGGCCACTTGTCCTGCTGCTCCATGGATTTCCGGAATCCTGGTATTCCTGGCGACACCAGTTCAAGCCGCTGGCCGATGCAGGCTATCACGTCGTCGCGCCGGATATGCGCGGCTATGGGAAGAGTGACAAACCTGCCGAGATCGATGCCTATAATCAGGTCGAGGTCGTCAACGACATTATCGGGCTCATTCCGGCGCTCGGAAAAGAATCGGCCGTTGTAATCGGGCATGACTGGGGTGCGCCGACGGCTTGGGCGACGGCTTTGAATCATCCTGATGTGGTGCGCGCGGTTGGGGGGCTGTCAGTTCCCTTCATGCCGCGTTCGCCCGTGCCACCCATGGCGCTGATGCGCGAGATGTTCAAAGGGCAATTCTTCTACCAGCTCTACTTCTTTGAGCCCGGCGTGGCCGAAGCTGAATTCGAAGCCGACCTGCGCATGGCCTTAAAGAAATTCCTCGTCATGGCGGGTGGCGAAACAGACTTGTCTGCCCTGCCCGTAAAGAAGGAGGACGATGACATGTTCTCCGATTTGCCCGATCCGGGGCCACTCCCAGCATGGGTGACTGAGGCAGACCTCGATTTCTATGAAGCGGAGTTCAAGCGCTCTGGCATGCGTGGTCCGCTGAATTACTATCGCAACCACGACCTGACATGGGAACTGACCAAGGACGCACCACAAACCATTTCTCAGCCGGCCTTTTTCCTGGCTGGCGGCAATGATGGCGTGGTCATGATGGCGCAAGAGGCAATCAAGATCATGCCGCATTTCGTTACGGATCTGCGCATGAACAAGCTGATCCCCAAAATCGGTCATTGGACGCAGCAGGAAGCGCCAGAGGCGGTAAATGAATCTATTCTGGCCTTCCTGAAAGAGATCGACGGATGAGCGAGACAGTCCTTGTTGTCGGCGCGGGCATCGGCGGCCTTTGCACTGCGCTTACATTGGCTCCATCGGGGCGCCAGATCACTGTTCTGGAACGCGACGCGAAGCCGCCGAGCGATGACCCCGATACGGTGTTTCACGAATGGCGTCATACGGGCGTCGGTCAGTTGCGCCAGAGCCATGCTTTCCTGGCCAGGCTCAGGAAGATGTTTAAACGGGATCACCCTCGGTTGCTCGACGAGTTGCTCGCTTTGGGGGTCCGGGAGTTGCCATTCGATTCAATGCTTACCGAGGAGCAGATGAAGACCTATCAGCCTGATCCCGGCGATGCGGAGCTGACCATCATTACAAGTCGGCGTACCACGCTGGAGCTGGCCATGCGTCGCTATGTCGAGACGCTGCCAAACGTCACGATACGGTCGGACTTTCTGGTGCGCCGCCTTATCACTGAAAAAGAGCAGGGCGGTGTCGTCGCGGTGCGGGGTGTTTCCGGTGAGTGCGGTGGAATTGCTGAGACGTTAGAGGCGGATATCACTGTCGACTCGTCGGGAAAGAGTGGTTTCCTGATCGACCAGATCAAGGATGAATGCGTCCATTTTGCGGAAGAGCAGGAATCGTCAGGCATTCTCTATTTCACGCGACATTATCGCCTGAAGCCGGGCATGGAAGAACCCCCACGGATCGGTAATCCACCTGCCACCGGCGATCTCGGTTTCCTGAAGTTCGGTGTATTCCCGGGTGACAATGGCTGCTTCTCGATCACCATCGCTATTCCGGAAGTCGAAATGGAACTGCGCAAGGCCATTCTCGATCCAGAACTTTTCCACAACCTGACCCTGCAGATGCCGGGTCTGGTACCCTGGACGAATGCTGACCGGTCTGAACCTGTCGGCCGCGTCCATGGCATGGGCGACCTGATCAGTCGCTGGCGTGAAGTTGTCGTTGATGGAAAACCGGCGACGCGCGGATATTTCGCCTTGGGCGATACCTTGATCCGCACAAATCCTCTCTATGGACGCGGGTGTTCTTTCGCTGCGGCGAGCGCACAATTGCTTCGGACGACGCTGGATGAGTCGACTGATCCGGAAGCGCGGGCGCTAGCTTACCACAAGCGGCTGCATGACGAACTTCGACCCTACTATATCAACCAGCGCACGCAGGATCGCTCTGCCATAAAACGGGCTCGCCAGACTCTCACGCCAAGCTATCGCAAGAGCTTTCGGGCGAAACTTCTGGAGAGCTTCTTCGAGGATGGTGTCGCGATCGCGGTGCGCAACGACGTCAACCTGCTGCGTGAAGCGATGCGCGGGTTCCATATGCTGGAGCACCCCAACAAGTGGCTTGGCAAGCCGGGTAATCTGGCCAAGATCATCTATTACTGGATGCGCGGGAAGAAGCGAAATGCTGCGTCCTATACGCCCAAGCCGGGTCCGGAGCGTACGGATATGATGAAGGCATTGTCTTTGGACTTTCAGTCGGATATCGACCGCATTGCACAGGGGTCGTAAGTCACGGTGGCCGGTACCAGAACAATGTCGACGGATGAGCCTGGCAAGCGAGAGCAGGCCAAGGCTGAGCGCAGGTCGCGTATCGTTCATGCGGCACGCGATCTCATACGCGAGACCGGCGACACAAACCTGTCTATGCGGATGATTGCAAAGCGGGCCGACGTCAGTCTTGCTACGCCCTATAATCTGTTTGGTTCGAAGCACGCGGTTGTTCTGGCTGTTTTTGAAGATGAGCGCGATTTCACTGAACGGTTCAGCAAGATCAAAGCCGAGAATGCGATTGAACGCATTTTTGAGGCTCATGCGCTGGCGACCAGTTATTTCACAGAAGACCCGGATTTCTATCGTCCGCTCTGGAAGGTGCTTCTGGATGCTCAAGGCGTCAATGATACAGGGCTTGCCACGCCGGAACGCCTGGAACGAAACAGCAAGGCGTGGGAGGCTTTGATCGATGATGCCCAGAATGAAGGCCTGCTCGACCCGGCTTTTCCGGCCGACATGCTGGAGAGAACACTGTCATTTTTTGCCAATGGTGTGATGCTTTCCTGGTCAATGGGCACGCTTGAAACCCACAGGTTGCTACCATCAGCAGCCCTTGGATACGCACTTGCGCTGCGCGGTGCCGCGACCGCGAAGGGCATGAAAATATTGATCGGGAAGATCCAGAATCTTCAGTCCACGCTGGAAGAGCCAAACGAACTCCAGGTCCCGGTAAAGGCGATGAGCGCTCGGAATTAGCGTATTCTGCCGGTCTGCTGTCAGCTCAGACTGCTGACGTGGCTTTCATAAGCGCTGGCGCATCGAAGCGCTTGGTCCGGGTCCTGACCTAAGTGACGTGTATCTCATTTCCAGTTTGACTCGACGGTCGTGTTCTTAGCGCCGCGCGCGCTGATCTAACCTTAAACTAACGTCACATGGCGGGATCGTAACTGGCGACACGATCTGCGCAGACTTATTCTCTCGATCACGGATGGCGGGGCTGTTTTTGCTGGTCGTGATTGGAGTCTCCAGATGTTTTATCCAGAAGTGCCTGCCCGCATGCCGTCGATACCACGGCATGCGTTGCCGAATGTGACAATCTCGGGATCGCAGGTCGAAACGGTTCGCTTCCTCACGGACCCACAGACATTCGGTGGCCGAACGCCCACCTGCTTTGATACGGCCGTGTCCCATCTCATTGTCGACGGCCGGGATCTGTACATTCTCAGAAAGCCGGCCGGGCATGGCCCGTTCAGCTGCGCCACCGTCCATGACCGTTGGGAATGGTGTGAAACGCAATGCATGCGCGGCTTCTCACGCCTCGGTGCCGTCGCGGCTCGCCCCCTTCCCATTTCATGGCGAGAAGGACGACTGTATCTCGGCGGTCCGGGCAGTATTCGCGATTGGGTTCTCAAGATTACCTGCGAATCTGTCATTGTGGAGCCGGGATTCATCACTTTGCAGCGGGCGGCCTGATTTACAGTATTCACGCGATTTTGGGTCTGAGTACTCGCCCAATTGATGTGATGACGCCTAACCGTGCTCACTATATACACTGCCTGACGGAAGGGGCGGCCTTCTGCGAAATGTCAGGAATGTGGCGATGTCGTCAGAACGCATTGATTGGGACAATCTGCGGGTCTTCAGGATCGTTGCTGAATTGGGCAGCATGAGCGCAGCGGCCACACGTCTGGGCGAGTCACCGCCAACAGTTGGCCGCAAGATCGACGACCTTGAAAAGGCGCTGAACACGCAATTGCTCGTGCGCTCGACGCGGGGCGTTGAGCTGACAGATGCGGGAAAGGTTGCGCTGGATCATGCGCATGCCATGGCGGCGTCCGCCAAGCTGATCAACGAAGAAGCCTCGGACAAGAGCCAGCCCGCTGAGGGTGTGATTACGCTGGCGACGGGCGATGGCCTCGGGCCCTACTGGATCGCGCCGCGACTGCCTGAATTCCAGACGGAAAATCCGCGCATACAAATCAAGATGAACGTGGTTGCGGGAACGCCCAACGTGGAATGTGGCGAAGCTGACATCGGCATTCAGTTCACTGAGCCGAAGAGCCATGACACCATAGCCCGGCGCATGGGCACGCTTCACTACATAAGCTTTGCGTCTCAAGAATACCTCGACGCGCATGGCGAACCGAACAGTATCTTCGAGTATTTTCGACACCGGTGCATCCTGCATCAGTCCTACGTGAACCAGATCGAACGCTGGGCTCCCAAAATGTCGGAGCTCAAGAAGATGATTAATTTCGCCTTTGTGAGCAATTCGGCGAGCTCGATGATCGAAGTTTGCAAGAACGGTGGAGGGATCGCGCTATTGCCCTCTTACATCGGCCAGGTCGCGCCGACACTGATCCCGCTCGAATTGCCTGAAGTGGCGCCGATTGAGTTCTGGCTGACCTATACCGAAAGGGTCTGGCGTCTGCCCCAGGGAAAGATCGTGCTCGACTGGCTAATTTCTATCTTCGAAGCGGACGATGCTTTCTGGTTCTCGGAACACTTCGTCCATCCCAATCGGGCCCACAATCGCAGGGAAGCTTTGAAACCCTTCACGCCGACCGACCCGTCAGCCGGTTGAGAGGGCTTTCAGAACACGCGCCATTGTTTCCAGCTTCTCGGTCGATTTGGTCCGCTCAATCCAATCATGGCATTCGGCGCGTACTTTCACGGCCGGATCCAGCGTGGTGGAATCGCTTTTGCTGTCGTCTTCAAAAAGGTCGGCAATCGGAACGCGCAAGGCTTCTGCCACCACTGACAACATGCCTGCGCTGAGCCGGTTTGTGCCTGTCTCGTACTTTTGCAACTGTTGGTGGCTGATTCCGAGCTCTGATCCCAATTCTGCCAGAGTGCGGTTCTGAGCGATTCGGAGGGTGCGAATCTTCCCGCCAACGAGCTGATCAACCGGGGTTGGCGCACGTGAGCTGGACTGTCGTGGCTGGTGTTTCACATTTAGATCCTTCTATCTCCCATACTGCATTTCGCGCAGCGCGTGTTTAGGCAACAGACAACGCTATTAAAAAACTGAAATACAAAATCCTTCAGTACTTCCCGTACTGGTGAAGTCACTATTGAAGCGGGAAAAAGGGCGCTCCAAAAATACCTTCGGTTTCAATCGACCAATTGTGCGCAAAGTGCGATTAATAGTCTTTTTTCCACCTAATGGAGAGTTTGTTCTCACCGGTCGATGTCGTTTCGGACGTCACAGAAACTTGGTCGACCGGTTCCCATTCGACTTCCACAGAGCTGCCATCGGCGCCTGCTGCATTCAGTTGGAGGTAGACGTCCTCGGCCAGATACTGGCCAACGCCCAGTTCAGCATTGCCCGCATCATTCGCACCGATAGAGAGACGGTCCACACCCAGCACGGCCTGCAACTCGGCCGCCGGATCGAACCCCACGTTCCGACCGCTCAAGCGCGCGATGGAAGACGCGAGTTGCGCCGCCTCTACCGGGGACAAGTCGATTGATGAACGCCCGAACAGGAGGCGCGAAAGGATTTCATCCTGTGGCAGGTCTGGTGTGCTCGACAATACGAATGCGGGATTGGTCGGCTTGCCGGAGACTTCAACGCGGGCGACAAAGCCATTCACCGAACGATCAGCCGCAATGTTGATGCGGGCCGTATCGATCGCGCCGTCGAAGGTGATCGTGCCAGTGTCGAAGACGAAGGGCCGTCCCGCGAGGTCAAGATCGCCGCGCACCATGGTCGCTTTGCCGGACAGGCTGACATCTGACACGGTGCCCGTCGCCTTAAGGTCCAGTGCCCATTCGCTATCCAGTCCGCGCCCGGTGACATAAACACGACGCGCTGCATCAATATCCAGATTGAGCCTTAATGACTGCCGCAGTTTGCTTGGGGCGTTGGTCGGATCATCGCCATCGCTCCAGCGCACATCGATGGCCTTCGGACCGGCAGATGGGAGATTGTCGAGCGACACGCGCGCTTCATCGACGACAAGTTTACCTGATATGAGGCGGTCGCCCTTATCCTGTGACAGTGAGACCTTACCGCTCAGGCGCACAATGTCTCCGTTGCGCTCATACACCAGAAGCCGGGACAAATCGGCGTCCAGCTTGCCCTTTTCCTGGCTCAGCGTGCCGCCAAATCGAACGGTGCCATTGCCCGCGCTGTTGCCTGATGCTTTCAGGCTGAGGGTCCGATCAGCGTAGGACGATTCCAGAGCGATGGCAGTGAGCCGAAGGCCGGTTGTGCCGAATTCGTAGACACCGTTTGAGACTTTGGCATTGGCGGTGACAACGGGCTCGGCAAGCGACCCGGCCAGGGTTGCGCTCGCGTCCACGCGCCCGCCAATATCGTGACCATAGGCCAGTGCGGCTGAGTGAAGTGCGCCAAGGTCGCCGTTCAGAGTTGCGCGGCCTTTAAGCGGTTTTTCCCGGTCCAGGTTGGCGAGTGAATCCGCTGACGGTTTGATCGGCAGGGCGACATCCGCAACAAGGACGAGGTCCTTGCCATAGTTACTCCTGGCATTGACCTTCAGCGCGCCGGCATCAATTCGCCCGGTCAGATCAAGCGACAAAGATGTGTCCAGGCCGGGCACAGGACTTGTCGCCGAAAAGGCAAATGAACCGGACGGTGAGAGGCCGATAGGCTGGAATTCGCCATGACCGTTCAGGCGCGCATCGACGTCGCCGAGATTGGCTATCGCGAATAGCGCGCCGAAATCGACGGCGCTGACATCAATGGCGAGCAGGGCGCTGTCTCCGGTGCCGGACAATTCGGCCTTCACTTCGCCGCCCAGAATCGACAGCCGCCCATTCAGGTCGGGGCGGTCTCCAAGGCTCCAGCGCGCCGGCTCTGGCGTGCTCAGCGGTTCGCCGAGCGCAGAGCCGGCAAGGCTGAACGTGCCATTGGGCGCGTCGCCTGACAGGTCGGCCTTGCCTGAAAACGTGAAGTCGAATGGGCGTGTCGGTGCGTCACTCCTGAGTGTGGCCTTGAAGTCGTATCCGTCCTTATTGTTCTTGATGTCTGCCGAAAAGGAGTCGAGTTGGATCGCGGACGACAGTTTCGCACCGCTGCCTTCCGCATGAGCCACGATCGCTATCGGGTCATCGCCTTCTTTCAGGATGCTCACGACTGCCCGCAAGCTCTCGATCTGCACTTCTTCTGTTTTCAAGCCGTCGCCGTCGGCATTCAATGCAACGACGAGGTCGCCTGAATCGCCAATCTCGGCCCGTCCCGAAAGCGCAAGCGGCCCATAACGACCCACAAGGTTTTCAATCAATGTCGTGCTGTCCGCCTGTGTCAGGTTTGCAGACACTTGCAAGGTCTCGCCAGCAAGCAGTCCATTGAGAGTCAGTGGGCCTGATATCTTTCCATTGGCGAGGGTGAGTGTGCCAGCAGTTGCGACCTCGGTCATATCGCGAGAGGCGATACTGAAAACGCCGTCCGAGGAAACGATGCCAATCTCAAGCGCGCTAGACGGGCCGGATACCCTGACAGTGCCCTTGTGCGCGTTGAAAGCATTTTCGCTGATCGAGAGAGGGGCGGATTGCGAGAAGTCGAACTTGAGAGCGATCAGGCCACCAATCCGGTAGGTGCCTCCACCGTCAAACACAACACTATCGCCCTTCACGGACGCTTTGCCGATCCTGATCGTCTTGCCGTCAATTCCGAGCGAGGCGGCCACCTTCGGCGAAGAGCCAATCAGCGGCGCAACAGTTTCAGGCAGTCCGGAAAAGTTTGCGATGGACAGGTTGGTCTCGATCTGTGGTTGGGCCAGGGCGCCGGACAAGCGAAATGTCCCGGATGCGCGACCATCAAATCCACCGGGCAGACTGCTTAGCGCCTGGTCGACCGTGCCACGCAGGCCCAGCATACGATCCTTTGTTCCCAGAGTGCCGGAAGCGGTTACGCGGCCCTCGGGCAGTTGAAGCGCAGAGGGCTGGAGGGTCAAAATGCCGGTCTCGCGATTATACGCGCCACTGGTCACAAGATGCGGCTTGCCGCCGATCAGGCCTGACAGGCTGTCATTCCCGGTGAAAACGTCCTCGCCCGTCAGGTCAGCCTTGAAAGGTATTTGTTGCGGTGTCAGTGACACGACAACCGGTCCTGCCAAACGCTTGAAAGGCAGATCTGCGGTCTCGTGTGCGACGAGTGTCGCGGCCCCTGTATAAGTCGGCACGTCCTCGGCAATTTCGACAACGCCGTCCAGTTGCAGGTTTGCCGCCATCCCGGTGAGATCGGAGAAGCCGGTGAAGTCCAGCTTGATGGCTGTCGGCCCGTTCAGCGTTCTCGCATTGGTGTCGGCAGTGCCTTTGGCTGACAGTGTGCCTGCCAACATTGTCGTGCTCAGGTCAAACGCGGTCTCGCGCTTGTCGATATCGGCGTCCAGCACGAACCGGGCGCCCGAGCCCAGCAATCGCTGCGCGACGTCTGGCAGGGGCAACAGGGTGCCATCAAGGTCGGCATTGGCCGTCAGGCGACCATTTACAATCTTTGCCGTCATGGATGCCGCGTCACGGCCTGACACTTTCAGCAGGAAGTAGCCGTCGCCTTCCTCCAGAGTGCCATCCGCAGAAGCGGTAAAGTCTGCATCCTGACCATCCTTGAGTCGCATCAACGTTGCGAACGTGCCGCCCACAGGGGCCGATCCGCTTGCATCCAGTTTGAACTGCCCGCCCGCATCCCGGCGGGCATCAATCTTGAGCTGGTCGCCAAGCCCCTCCAGCGGGGCAACGTCCAGTCGAGCGCTCATCCCGCCATCGCGGCCCGTATTGAAGGCGCCCGAAACACTAAACGCAGCAGCGGGGCCGGCCACACCTTCAGCGAGCGACAGCTCGGCAATGTTCAGATCGTCCAGCTCAACAACCCAGCGACTGCCGCTACTGCTTTCGCTTGAAGATGTTGCGGGCCGTCTCAGAACCGAAATCTCCTCCGCGCTCGCCAGATTGAGATCAACCGTCCGGGACAGGAGAGAGCGCGGTGTCCATTTCAGGCTGATGGCGCGTGTATCGAGCCACTTTCCTTCATCATCCGCGATGGACAGGTGCTCCAGTTCCATCTGCGTCAGCGGGTCACCCGTCAGGCCCGACGCGGAGATGCGTCCAAGACTGCCGATCTCACGACCATCAATTTGTGAGAGAACATAAGCGCGACCGCCGTCGCTGTTGATCCATAGACGAAGGCCGATAATAGCGGCCAGCAACAGAAACACGATTGCCAGCGCACCAGAAATGAATGGGTGGCGTTGTATGGTGCCGGGGACAGAACGCAACGTCGCCATCAGAAGGACTGACCAATCGAGACGTAGAACTGGACCGGGTCCTCGCCATCGCGTCTGTCGACGGGCGTGGCGATGTCCACGCGAATGGGGCCGAAGCCCGGATAATAGCGCAAGCCGACGCCAACCGCAGTGCGCAGGTCGCCAAACACGTCATCGACACTGTCGGCCGCCGCGCCGCTATCAACAAACAGAACGTAACCAAGCTTGTCGCTGCGCCGCCAGCGCAGTTCAGCCGACACGTCGAACAGGCTGCGGCCACCAACGAGTGCGCCCGTTAAATCGCGTGGAGACAGGCTCTGATATTCAAACCCGCGTACAGATCCGCCACCGCCGGCGAAGAACAGGCGGTCCAGCGGAACCGCGTCAGATCCAAAGAATGCGCCGAACTCGCCTCGCAATGCAGCCACGAAGGGGCCGTCTGCAATCTTGTGATAGGTCGATCCTGACAATAGCATGCGCGTATAGCCGGCATTCGCGTCGCCAACAGACAGGCCAGGTTCGACACCCAGAAAGGCCCGGCGCCCAGACTGCGGATCCAGCGGCTCCTTCACATTCGAATAGGTTGCCGCAAGTGGGAAGGACAGCGTGTAGAGTTCGCGCGGCTCGGTCAATGAACGCAGGCGCAATTCCTCCGTGCGAGTCGCATCGATCGATGCGCCTGCCGACAGCGTGAAGTTCTTCCTGAACGGCTGTGACAGTGCCGCGCCGAATTTGATCCCCTGCAGATCATAGGCGTCAGTCTCTTCAGCGCGTATCCCGGTTTCGACGGTCAGTGTTCGTCCGTATTGCCCGATATTTGGGCGGGTGTAGGTCGTGCTCAGCTCGCGCGCGAGTGTCGCGACCTCGGCCTGCACACGCAGCGTGTCGGCCGCACCGGTCACATTGCGCCGTTCCCAGAACGCATCTGTGCCCACGCCGTCAGTTGTCGAAGCTGTAACACCCGCACCGACGGAGCGGCGCTTCGCGTCAGAAAGCGTCAGCTCGACCGGATAGAATCCATTCTCGTCCGGCGTTTTCGATACTTCCACGCCGATGCCATCGAACAGACCGCTGCTGCGCAACCGAAGACGCAGCTGGTCGATCTTTTCGGGCGTATAGGCATCTCCGGGTGTCCATGTTCGTAGCGCGCAGATCGTATTGACCTGGCACTTGCCCGAATCCAGCACGACCATGTCGCCGAGCCGCACGAAGGGGCCAGGCACCAGCGCATAGGTCAGTTCGACAGACTTGTTCTTGCGCGACGCGAGCACGTCGATGCCTCCGCTCTCCGCGAAGGCGTGGCCACCATTACGTAATGTGCGAACCAGGCGGTTGTCGAGATCTTCAATGTCTGGGGTCCGGGCAGGGGATTCCACGGCCAGCGTCTTGCTTTCCATGTCCAGTTTGGCCTGCAACGAGTCACTGATCGGCGTAGCGAGCGTCACGGAGACCGACGCGATGCGAAACAGCTCTCCCGCCGTCACGTCGAGCGTCGGCTTCTTGTCGATCGATTCAACAAGTTCCGGCGAGACGTCTGCTGCCAGATAACCTTCCGATGCGAGATACTCTTCCAGCGTGTCGGCTGACATGCTCGCCCGGTTGCGGGATTCCAGCACGCTGCGGGCCGGGCCATCCTCGGTCTCCAGAACGGTTTTGGCTTTCGCCTCAAGGTCGGCCGGCACACCGCTGAACGCGACAGGCACGCCTCGGGCCGCCGTACTGGCACCATTCCCGTTCGTTCCGGGAAAGCCCGCGCAAGCGGTTACTGCCCCCAACAGGCACACACCCGTGGCCGGGTGCGTGAGAACGCTCCCGGCTACAGTGGTCAGGCGGGAAAGCCGTTGTGCCATCGTGAAATTTACCATCCAGATTCGAATGCGAGGATTGCGCCAGTTTTCCTAAATGAAGGCTGAACAGGCCTGTCTAGGGTGAAGATAGGCGTTTTGGCGCATATTTCGCCATGAACACTGCAGGTTAATGCGAGATTTGGCGGGAAATGGAAGCCTTTCCGCCTCGTTCAGGCCGCAGCAGTGGCCGCGGTACTCTCCGTTTGCCAGCGAGCCTGCACACACCGTATGATTGGAGAATTGACATTTTACGAGGCAATTAATGACATATCTGATGGTCTTGGGCGGCCTGGTGCTTCTATTCATCGGTGGCGAAGCGCTCGTGCGCGGCTCGGTCAGCGTCGCGAGGAAGCTCAATATTTCGGAACTGGTCATCGGCCTGACGCTCGTTGGGTTCGGCACGTCTGTCCCGGAACTTGTGACCAGCCTGCGGGCAATCGAACAGGATGCTGTGGGGATCGCTGTCGGCAATGTGGTCGGCTCGAACATCGCCAACATCCTGCTGGTGCTCGGTGTGGCGGCCGTCATTCGTCCTATACTCACCAATCCGCGCGCTCTGGCCCGCGACGGCATGATCATGCTGGCGGTCACGGCCCTGTTGTGTGCGTTGATCTGGTTTGACCTTTTCGCGCGGCCAGTCGGCATCGGTCTGCTTGGCCTCCTGCTCGCCTATCTCACCTATTCCTTCATCGCCGATCAGCGCCGCGATAGTGATGTGGCGGCCATGCACGCGGCTGAAGGTGAGGTGGTCGAGGCGCAGTATGGCTTGTTTGTCGGTTTGCTCGTTGCAGTGGGTGGACTGGCCGGCGTTGTTCTGGGCGCCCGCTTCCTGGTGGATGGCGCCGTCGTGATCGCGCGGGATCTGGGGCTCAGCGAGACGGTCATCGGCCTTACAATTGTGGCTATCGGAACCAGCCTGCCCGAACTCGTCACGTCGGTCGTGGCGGCATATCGCGGCAAGTCAGATGTGGCCCTCGGCAACGTCATCGGTTCCAACATCTTCAATGTGCTGGGCATCCTGGGTGTTACAGCCATCGTGCATCCGTTCAGCCTGCGCGGCGATATCGCGGTCGAAGCCATGTCGCAGGAGCGCTCTTCAAGCATTATCTCGTCTACAGACATTGGCGCACTTATCCTGTCCGTTTTCCTGCTGATGCTGTTTGCCATGACCGGAAAACGCATCGCGCGCTGGGAGGGCATGGTTCTCTTGCTCGCCTATGTCCTCTATTTCGGTCTGTTGTTCGACCTCATCCCCGTTCCAGGAATCCTTCCCTATGTCTGACAATCCGATCTATCAGGGGCTCGGCCAGCTTGGCCAGCAGACCAGCGCCCCACCCACGCCGGAAGAGGCAACGCTTGAGCGCGTCCCGAACCCGCATACCGACACGCTTTATCTCACGCGCTTTGTCGCGCCCGAATTCACGTCGCTTTGCCCGGTTACCGGCCAGCCAGATTTCGCGCATATTGTCATCGACTACGCACCTGGCGCGTGGCTGGTCGAAAGCAAAAGCCTCAAGCTCTACCTGACAAGCTTCCGCAATCATGGGGCGTTTCACGAGGACTGCTCCGTCGCGATCGGCAAACGCATTCAGGAGTTCACGGCAGCCAAATGGCTCCGGATTTCGGCCTACTGGTACCCGCGCGGCGGGATACCAATCGACGTGTTCTGGCAGTCGGGAGATGTGCCTGCAGGATTGTATGTGCCGGACACAGGCGTCGCCAGCTATCGTGGCAGGGGTTAAGTTCAGGCAGGCGCCGTCCAGCGGGTGACTTTTTCAGTCATGTCCGGACGGGGCCGTTCCGGGCAGCCCATCGTTGCGGTGCCAAGATAGATGAAGCCGGCGACGCGTTCGCCTTCAGTCAGGCCGAGCAGCTTGTCCACTTGCGCGTCGAACGCCATCCATTCGGACAGCCACACACCACCCCAACCGGCGGCGTTCGCGGCGAGCAGCAGGTTTTGGCACACCGCACCCGCCGATAATTCCTGCTCCCAGACAGGTGTCTTGTGCCCATGGTCCGGCGATGAAATCACGGCCACCATTGTGGGCGCGCGCATCGGCAGGCCCGCGGCTTCGAGGATGTCCTTGGATTCTGCCCCCGGCGTGTTTGCATCATGAATTCGGGCCAGTTCCTTGCCGAATGCCATCCGGGCGGCGTCTTCGAAAACGATGAAGCGCCACGGAGACAGTCTGCGGTGGTCAGGAACCCGGGCGGCCACCCGCAACAACTCATCCAACGCGTCGGGCGAGGGGCCAGGCTCTGTCAGGTGATGCTTGCTTGCAGATCGGCGCAGCGCCAGCAAGGCGCGCGCGTCTGCGCTGGGGCGTACCGGAAGCATGGTTGTGCCAACCGGCGGCGCAGGAGGGAAGATGTGTGACATGTCCGCTACATAGCTAGCCAGTCTGGCCGCTGAAAGGGCCGGGTCCCATGTTTCTGCTTGTCGGCGGCTGATAGGAGGATTAGTTTAGAGAACGGCGTTCACTTTTTGAACATTCATCTGCAATAGATTGCACTTCATGGCTTCCGATCTGACCCTTGAACCCACCCCGGCCGAGCGTCGTCGGCTGAAAGTTCGCGGCGCCATAATTGACGCGGCTGAGCGCGTGTTTGCGACCGAGGGTGAAACCGGTCTTTCCATCAGGCGTCTCGCCGAGGAAATCGACTATTCTCCTTCGGCAATCTACAAGTATTTCGGGTCCAAAGAGGAATTGATCGATGAACTCAAGGAAGCCTTCTTCGAGCGGCTCCTGATGCGTGTCGACAAGATATCCTGTGCGGATGCGCCGTTCTCTCAACGCGGTCGGGCGTGCGTCTCAACCTATATCGAAACAGCCATGGAGCGGCCGCATCACTATGCGGCCGCCTTCTCGGGTCCTCGTGGTGTCGATGCAGATGAGCATGCGCCGCCTCAGGCGTGGGAAGAATTTGAAAAGACCTACAAAGGGCGCGCCTTCAATATTCTTGTCGACATGGTGCAGGAAGGACAGTCACTGGGCGTGTTCGATCCCGCGCTGGACCCATACCTGTCCGCCAAGTCTGTGTGGGCTGCATCGCACGGCTTGGCTCAATTGATGACCCATATGCCCAACGTGCCGGCGCTGTTGCCGTCGAACCCGCCCGTCACGGCAAGCACGTTTATCGCCTTTCATGCCGACCTGGTTTTCCGGGGATTGCAAACGCCCGCAGCCGCGCGGCAAACTGAATTGACTCTCGAGGACTGAGACCATGACGCCTTCCGACTACTATCAGGGCGACGAAACCCGCGAGAAGCGCCCGACCATATTGAAGGGCATCATCTTCCTCGTGATCCTTTGCCTCGTCGCGGCTGGCCTCATGTATGCGGCCATGCAGCTGCGCAGCGCGGAAGGCCCCAAAGTGGCGTCCGTCACGCCTGACCCGCTCACGGTATCCGTGATGCCCGTCAGGCTGGCCAAGGAATTCAGGATCGATGAGACGTTCAGCGGCCTCGCCGAAGCCCGCCGCAAGAGCCAGCTGGGCTTTTCGACCGGTGGCCGCATCGATTTGATCGGCGCCGATGTCGGCGACCGGGTCAAAAAGGGCGCAATCCTCGCCAAGCTTGATACACGCAGCCTCGGCGCCCAACTCGCATCGGCCCAGGCCGTTGTTGAGGAAGCCCGCGCATCCCATTCGCTCGCGATGAGCACGGTCGAGCGCCAGCGGACACTTCAGCTGCAGGGGCACGTTTCCCAGCAAAGGGTAGACGAGGCAAACGCGCAGGCGAATACGTCGCTGGCGCGTATCGAAGCTGCCAAGGCGCAAGCCGACACGCTGCGTGTCCAGATTGATCTCGCGCGCATTACGGCACCCTTCGACGGCGTCGTGACGGCCCGCATGGTGGACGAAGGCGCAATTGCCGGGCCCGGCACCCCCATCCTCGAACTCGTCGAGGCCGGTCATCTGGAATCCAAAATTGGCCTGCCAGCCATCAGCGCCGCCCGCTTGATCCCCGGCGACACATACACACTACGTGCGGACACGGGCATTGTGGATGCCAAACTGCGCACCGTCACCGGCGTGATCGATGCTGACAGGCGCACCGTGACGGCCGTCTTTGATATTGAAAATCCCGGCGAACTTCCTGTCGGCGCTGTCGTACGCTTGTCCATGCAGCGCGAGATTGACGAGCCCGGCTTCTGGGTGCCCGTTAAAGCCATGTCCACCGGCTCACGCGGATTGTGGACAGTATTTGTTGCCGCGCCATCGGCAAGTGGTTGGCGCGCCGAGCCCCGCCCTGTCGAAATGGTTCATTCGGAAGGTGGCCGCGGATTTGTGCGCGGGCCCGTTCAGGAAGGCGACCGCGTGATCATTGACGGCCTGCAGCGGATTGCCCCCGGCATGCCGGTCATGCCGCGTGATGCGACAAGCGCCGACGCGCGGAACGAAGGCTGAGGGGGCGACCCGCCATGCGCACGCTGTTCTTCCGCCTTCCGCGCCTCGCGATCCTTACCATGATGGTCATCCTGGTGGGCGGCATCGGGGCGATTTCCTCGCTGGGCCGGCAGGAAGACCCGACGCTGATCGAACGCTACGGCTTCGTGCTCACGACATTGCCCGGCGCGGACGCAGAGCGCATGGAAGCGCTCGTCACGCAGCCCATCGAAGCAGCGCTGATGGAGCTGCCGGAGGTCAACGAGGTCAAATCGGTCTCGCGCCCCGGCGTTTCGCAAGTCTCCCTGGACATTCGGGAAGATCTCAGCGAAGCCGAAGTTGACGATGCCTGGACACTGATCCGGCAGAAGGTCGCATTTGCGGAATCAAAGTTTCCCGCAGGCACGAACACACCGGAAATTCATCGCCAGTATGTCGGCGCGGCGACCCTGGTGGTCGGGCTCGTCTGGGAGGGGGAGGGCGATCCACCGCTCGCCGTGATGGGCCGCATGGCGCGTGAACTTCAGGACCGTTTCCAGCGCCTGCCCGGAACGGAATTGACCGACCTTTATGGCGTGCCCGCTGAAGAAATTCGCATCGTTGTCGATCCCGATGCTCTTTCTGCTGCGGGACTCACTGTCCGTCAGGCGGCGTCGCTCATCGCCTCGGCAGACAGCAAGACCCCCGCCGGGCGCCTGCGCTCTGAAGGCGGCAATGTCGGCCTCGAAGTCGGCGGCGAGTTTGACAACATATCCCGCATCCGGTCTGTGCCTTTGCTGCAACGGCCAGATGGTTCTGAGGTGCGCGTCAGTGACGTGGCGACGGTTCAGAAGGGATTTGAGTATCCAACCGTCCGCATGGCGCTCGAAAACGGCAAGCGTACCATTTTTGTCGGTGCCTTCATCTCCGAAGACCAGCGCGTCGACAAATGGGCTGAAACGGCCCAGAAAGTCGTCCGTGATTTCGCTGAGAATGCGCCGCCCGGTCTGCGCATCGACACGGTTTTCGATCAGAGTAAATACACTAATGCGCGCCTGAACGGTCTCGCCAAGAACCTGTTGATGTCGGCCTGCATCGTGTTCATCGTGCTCTTCTTCACGATGGGCTGGCGCTCGGCACTCGTGGTCGGATCGGCCATTCCGCTGACGGTCGCCCTCGTCCTCATCCTGTTCAAGGTTTTCGGACATCCGCTGCACCAGATGTCAGTCACCGGCCTCGTCATTTCGCTAGGCCTTCTGATCGATAATGCGATCGTGGTGGTGGATGATTTCGACCAGATGCGCGCCCGCGGTTCGACGCGCATGGAGGCGATAGACAAGAGCCTGCGCCATCTCTTCGCCCCGCTGGCGGCTTCGACGCTGACCACGGCTCTGGCGTTTGCGCCGATTGCGCTTTTGCCGGGCGGCGCAGGCGAATTCATTGGCATGATCGGCCTGTCGGTTGTTTTCTCGATTACGGCATCGTTTGTCATCTCAGTGACCCTCATCCCAGCAATGGCCGGTTGGTTTGACCGTACGCGTGGCTGGGAAACGGGCATGGCCAAGCGGCCCCGCCGCTGGTGGCGCGACGGTGTCACGGTCGACTTCATTGCCGATGGCTACCGGGCAACCGTCGAAGCCGTCCTGCGCTTCCCGCCGTTGGGTATCGCCCTCAGCGTCGCTCCGGCCATTCTCGGGTTCTACCTGGTTGGGCAACTGCCTTCACAATTCTTTCCGCAGACGGAGCGGGATCAATTCCAGATCACCATGCAATTGCCTCCGGAAGCCAGTCTCTCCGACACCATCGCGTCGACCAAGTATGCCAGCGAACTCATGGAGGCGATGGAGGGCGTGAAGTCAGTCACCTGGGTCTTGGGTGAGCCGTCACCGCGCGTCTATTACAACATGATCAACAATACAGAAGGCGTCGAAGGCTTTGCCGCTGGCTGGGTCCAACTGGATGGTAACCAGCGCACGCACGAGATCGTCGCCAAGGTACAGGCCGAGATGCGTGACGCGTTTCCCGGCGCGCGTTTCCTTGCCCTGCCGTTTGAGCAGGGGCCACCTGCCGATGCGCCGATCGAATTCACCATCCTGGGCAATGACTTCGAAACGCTCGGTCGTCTCGGCGACGAAGCGCGCACCATTCTGGCGCAGACGCCCGGTGTTACCTACACTGTCGCGTCTCTCGAACTCGGTGCGCCAACTGTCAGCCTCAAGGCCGATGAATCCGCCTCGGCGCTTGCAGGGCAGCGCCTGACTCAATTGGCCTCAGCCATGAATGCCGAACTGGAAGGCGTGCGCGCTGGCTCGATTGTCGAAGGCACGGAAGAATTACCCGTCATCGTCATTGGTCCAGACAGCCGACGTGGCACGTTGACGGATTTGCGGGCCATGACCGTTGGCGACGGTACGCCGCTCTCCGCGCTCGGAACCATGTCCCTCGACGCCAAAACGGCCGTCGTGTCGCGCCGTGACGGACAGCGCATGAACCAGATTCTCGCCTACCTTGACCCCTACACGTTGCCGGCACCGGTCTTCGCCGATTTCCAGGCGCGCCTCGAAGCCAGCGATTTCCAGCTGCCGCCCGGCTATGCCATCCGCATTGGCGGTGAAGCAGAGAATTCCGGCGAGGCCATCGGCAACCTTGCGGGTGTGGGCATTCCGCTCGTTCTGGTGATGGCTGGCGCGATCATGCTGGTGTTCAATTCATTCCGCATGATGCTGCTGATCCTGACCACGGGCTTTCTCTCTCTTGGCCTCGCTTTCTTTGGGGTCTGGCTGTTCAATCTGCCCTTCGGGTTCAACGCCATTATCGGCGGCCTAGGCCTGCTCGGCATCGCGATCAACGGTTCGATCGTGGTTCTGTCACTTCTCAAGGCCAGTCCGGCGGCCATGGCAGATGATGTCATCGCCCAGCGCGAAATCGTGATGGATGCGACACGGCATATTGTGGCCACCACACTCACAACAATGGGCGGCTTTATTCCGATCCTCCTGACGGGTGATTCCTTCTGGATGCCGCTTGCGGCCGGTATTTCCGGCGGTGTTGCGGGTTCAGCATTGCTGGCGCTCTATTTCACGCCTGCCGTGTTCAGGATCATGACGATGAAGCCTATTCGAAAGACGCTGGTTTACCTGTTTGGACGACGCCATATCCCGGCCGAGTAAGCTAATTGTGACGGCGCTGGAACTTGATACGCGGGCAAACTTTGCCCATGTGCCTAGGAAGTTATTTTTGACGGAGGCCTGAATGGTCGAAAACCCTGATATCGGTGCCCCGCCACCAGCATGGCACAGGCTGCGTTTTGAAGCCGCTGCAGCCGCGGCCGAAGAACCGACACTTGCCAGTTACGTCAACGCTGCGATCCTCGCGCATTCGTCGCTCTGCCAGGCGCTTTCCTATCATCTGGCCGAGAAGCTCGGCGGCCCCGTAATGGGCACGCTTCAGATCCGCCACATCCTGTCGACGGCTTACGATTCCGATCCCAGCCTGCTTGAAGCGGCCGAGGCGGACATGCAGGCCGTGCTTGAGCGCGATCCGGCCTGCCGTGGCATGCTGCAGCCATTCCTCTTCTTCAAAGGTTTCCTGGCGCTCCAGACGCACCGCATCGCGCATGTTCTGTGGAAGCAGGGCAGGGAATCGCTCGCGTTCCATTTTCAGGGCGTTGGGTCAGAGCTTTTCGGCGTCGACATCCATCCCGCCGCACGTATTGGAACGGGCGTCATGCTTGATCATGCGACCGGTATCACCATCGGTGAAACGGCCATTGTGGGCGATGGATGTTCGCTGCTTCACGGCGTGACGCTGGGCGGCACCGGCAAGGAAGTCGGCGACCGTCACCCCAAGATCGGTCGCGGTGTACTCCTGTCCGTCGGGGCGAAAGTCCTCGGCAACATTACGATTGGCGACGAAGCCAAGGTGGCCGCTGGCAGTGTCGTGCTCAAGGACGTTCCGGCCCATTGCACCGTCGCTGGCGTTCCGGCGAAGATTGTCGGCGAACCCCTCTGTTGCCAGCCTGCCAAGACAATGGATCAGCATATTCCGGACGAAATGGCCAAATAGGCGGCTGCATCCACCGCTTTCGAAACAGTGGGAACTGCGTCTAGTATCATCGCGCTGGGGTTATTGTCCTAACGCGAGAGGGACGCTCGCCATGATACGCTTACTTGTTCTGGCCGTTATCGGTCTTGGATTCACATTGTCATCCTACGCAAAAGCGCCGCCTGAGCCGCGCTATGCACTGGTGATCGGCAATTCCGCCTACACGCAGACCGGATGGGCGCTGGAAAATCCGGCCCGCGACGCCGCACTTCTGGCTGACTCGCTGGCGCGCGTCGGCTTTCAGGTCGATACGGTCATTGATGCCACCGAAGCCGAAATGGAAGAAGCGTTTGCCGCGCATGGCGCGCGGTTGAAGGCAGCCGGGCCGACCGCAGTTGGTCTGATCTATTATGCCGGTCACGGCGTTCAATCCCAGGGGTTGAACTATCTGGTACCGGTGGATTCGTCCGCCCGATCGGAACAGGATATCTGGCGCCAGGCGCCGCGTCTGGGTGATGCGCTGCGCTATGTCGAGGATGCCGGAAACAGCGTGAATTTCGTCATTCTTGATGCCTGCCGAAATAACCCTCTGCCAAGTTCCACACGCAGCGCAGGCGGCGGCCTTGCCGAAGTGAAGCCCGCTGCCGGACTGCTGATATCCTACTCAACCGCGCCGGGTTTCGTCGCCTATGATGGTGACGGCGGCAACAGCGCTTTTGCCTCGGCCCTCGCGGACACGCTGACAACGCAGAACCTGATCGCCGAGCAGGTGTTCAAACGAGTGGCTGACAGGGTCAGGACATCGACCAACGGCCTCCAGACACCATTCTATAATTCGGGCCTGACAGGCGCAGACTTCTGCTTCGCCGGATGCAATGGCGGGGTTGCTCCCGCCCCGGTCGCTGCCACCACGACCGGGCGTCTACCCCCCACTGACACCACACCACGCTCCACATCATCCACACCCGCTGTCACCCCCTCCACCGGCAGCATGACAGCCGTGTCCGACATCCTTCGCGAAGCCGCATTCACGGCCGCCGCCTTTGAATCAGGTCTCACCGAACGCACGTTCAAGGACTGTCTCGACTGCCCGGAAATGGTGGCGATTCCAGCAGGCAAATTCACGATGGGCTCGCCCGAAAGCGAAGACCAGCGCAAGGATGGCGAAGGGCCGCAATGGCAGGTTCAGGTCGGTGAATTCGCAGCATCTGCAACAGAAGTCACGTGGGCCAGCATCACCGCTTGCCGCGATGCGGGCGGCTGCGCCGACATCAAGGCTGATGACGAAACCCGCTCCGATCAATGGCTCCAGCCGACATTTCCCGTCGTGAATATCACCTGGCCTGAAGCCCAGTCCTACATCACCTGGCTAAACACACAGGTCAAAGGCGAGCCCTACCGCCTCCTGTCCGAAGCCGAATGGGAATACGCCGCCCGCGCTGGCACCACCACAGCATTCTATACAGGAGACGCCCTTCCGGCAGATGCGGCCAACTTCAACGCCACGCGCGAATATAACGGCAGCAAACGCGGTGGATGGCCGCGCACGATGATGCCCGCCAAAACCTATGCGCCCAATCCATTCGGCCTGTATGAAATGCATGGCAATGCCGCCGAATGGGTCGCCGATTGCTGGTCGTCGAACTATCTCGGTCGCGCTGGCAGTGCCGCGATCCTCGAAAAGCGCAATTGCCGCACCCGCGCCGTGCGCGGCGGCAGTTGGGAAAAGATTCCCTCCTATGTCCGCTCAGCCTACCGGGATGCCTATCCCGACACGGGCCGCGACGACGCAATCGGATTTCGTATCGCAAGGGACCGGAACTGACAGGCGCTTTGTGGTCGCTTCCACAGTCGTTTGCAGGGGCGGCTGTTGCACTGCAAAAGAAAAAGACTAGGTTGCGCCGCTGAATTGCTAAGGAGAATGCGTCATGGAACGTGAAGAAACACTGCGTCTCGAGGCGTATTTGAAAGAAAAGCTGCACCCGGGCCTGCGCCTGCTGGCGCGCGACAAGACTGACGATTCCGTCGAGGTTTATCTTGGCGCCGAGTTCATCGCGCTGGTCTACAAGGACGTCGACGAAGGCGAGACATCCTACCAGTTCCAGATGACGGTCCTGTCGGAAGACCTTGCAGGCAGCTGATCGCTGACACCATCTAGAATAAAGAGCCCTGGCCTCCCTTGGCCGGGGCTTTTTTCGTTTTGGGAGCGGGCGGTGTCGACGGGGCGGGGCCATCCAGTGGGGCGGCAATGACATCCCCATCTGAAAAGCTGACACGCAGCGTCGCAGATGTTTCGGCAACCGCGGACGACCGGATCAGCTTGCCATCCTGACCGCGCACGATGGCGTACCCCCGGCTAAGCGTCGCGTGGTATGAAAGTGTTTCGAGCAGCTTGCCCTGCGAAACCAGCGAAACCTTCCGTCGCTCGATCAGCCGCATCAGGGCAGGGCGGGCCCGAATGGCTGTCTCTCTCAGGCTTTGGCGTGACCTGCGAATATCAGCCTTGAGTCCAGCTGGACTGATCTGCGCGGCAGCAAGCCGGGACCGGCTACGTTCGATCAATGCTCGCGTCGCACGGGGCAGGTTCGCGGCCGCATAATCGAGCCGCTGGCGTTTCGACTGCAGCAATGTTTCCGGCCGGGGCATACGCGCTGCGCGCAGCGCGTCACGCGACCGCGCCGTTCGGCGGGCAAGGGCCCGCTTCAGGCGCCCGGCATTCTCTTCGATGTTCAACAATAGTTCGCTACGCACCGGCACGGCAATTTCTGCCGCTCCGGTTGGGGTCGGCGCGCGCGCATCCGATACATAGTCGATCAGCGTCGTATCGGTTTCGTGTCCGACGGCCGAAATCAGTGGAATCTCGCTTTCGAATGCGGCGCGGACAACGATCTCCTCGTTGAACGGCCACAGGTCCTCGATGGACCCACCACCCCGCGCCACGATCAGCACGTCAGGCCGGTCTGCGCCCGTCATGGCGTTGAACCCTTTGATGCCAGCGGTCACCTGCGCCGCTGCTGCGTCCCCCTGCACCAGTGCTGGCCACACGATCACGCGGACCGGAAAACGGTCCTGGATGCGATGAAGGATGTCACGGATCACTGCGCCAGTCGGGCTGGTGATAACGCCGATGGTGCGGGGCAGGTAGGGAAGTTTTTTCTTGTGGCTCGCCTCGAACAGCCCCTCAGCGGCCAGCTTCTTCTTGCGCTCTTCCAGCAGCTGCATCAGCGCGCCAGCGCCGGCAGGACGCATTGAGCTTGCGATTAACTGGTAGTTTGACCGGCCTTCGTAAATCGACAGGCGACCGGTCGCGATCACTTCAAGTCCTTCCTCTGGCCTGAAGGGCAGCTTGTCGACCTGGCCCTTCCACATGATCGTGTTCAGGACTGCCTTCTCATCCTTGATGTCGGCATACATGTGCCCTGACCGGGCAATGGTCACCCGGCCAAGTTCGCCGCGCACGACGACATGGTCAAAATTGGATTCAATTGTCCGCTTCAGGCTCGCAGCGAGCTCGGATACGGAAACGGCATGGTCATTGGACACTGGCGAGTCGGGCATCCAGCCTTTATAGCGACTGGGAAGCAGCAGGCGAGGGGCCAAATCCCATGAATATCCTCCTCATAGGCTCCGGCGGGCGTGAACATGCGCTGGCATGGAAGATCGACCAGTCGCCCCTTGTCGACGTCGTCCACTCGACGCCCGGCAATCCCGGCATGGATGTTATCGGGCCGTGTTTCGACGTGGCCGCTGACGATATCGATAATCTCGTGAAGCTGACGTTGCAGGTCGAGCCGGATCTTGTTGTCATCGGCCCGGAAGCGCCACTCGCGCTCGGTCTCGCCGACATCCTGCGGGCTCGGGGGTTTGACGTGTTCGGTCCAAGCCGCCTCGCGGCGCAGCTGGAATCGTCCAAAGCCTTCTCCAAGGGTCGGATGAAAGCCTATGGCGTTCCGACAGCCGCGTATGGTGAGTTCACAACGCCGGGTCTGGCGAAGGCCTTCCTGCGCACGATGGACGCACCTTTCGTGCTGAAGGCCGACGGGCTGGCTGCAGGCAAGGGCGTGGTGATCGCCGAGAGTCTTGAACAGGCAGACGCCGAAGTTGATGACATGCTGTCCGGCAAGTTTGGTGATGCGTCAGCCACGCTGATCATCGAGGAATTCATGCATGGTGAGGAAGCCAGCATTTTCGTCATCACTGACGGGCATGGCGCCGTTTACCTGCCCGCTGCGCAGGACCACAAACGCGTCGGTGACGGCGATACCGGCCCGAACACAGGCGGCATGGGCGCCTACGCTCCTGCGCCGGTTGTGACGCAGGCTGTCATGGATCGCATCAAGTCCGAGATCGTTCAGCCGATGCTTAAAGGCATGGCAGCAGACGGCATGCCCTATCAGGGCGTGCTTTATGTCGGTGTGATGGTGACCGAGGATGGGCCAAGGGTTGTCGAATTCAACGCCCGTTTCGGCGATCCGGAATGCCAGGTGCTGATGAAAGGCCTCGCAGGCGACATCGTCCCGGCCATTCTTGGTGCTGCAACCGGCGGACTCGACGGCAATGAAGAAGCCTTCGAATCCCTGCTCGAACTGGAACGCTTTGATCCGACAGCCTCCGTCGTCCTGGCATCGAATGGCTATCCCGGCAGCTATGCCAAGGGCTCGGTGATCAATGGATTGAGCGAAGCCAACAATCTGCCGGGCGTGACCGTTTTCCACGCGGGCACGGATCGGGATTCCGAAGGGGCGATTGTCGCGATGGGCGGGCGGGTGCTGAATGTCACTGCATCCGGCTCAGACCTCGAAGAGGCCGTCACGCGCGCCTATGCTGGCGTTGACCGCATTGATTGGCCGGAAGGTTTTTGTCGGCGTGACATTGGATGGCGCGCTTTGCGGCGCGACTAACGGCTCACGTAAATAAGCGTTCCTTCCGGCACGCTGGCCACGAAGTCGTCAAAGTCGGCTTTTGCGAACGCTATACAGCCGTTCGACCGTCCCAGTTTGCCATGCTGGGCCAGGAATTCCGGTTCAGCATATTTGGCCGCGTGAACGACGATAGCGCGTGCACGTGATGACTTGTTGGTTTCGTCCAGTCCGTCCAGGCGCAGGCTGAGTCCATGCTTGCCATAATAGGGTTCGGCCATGCGGAAGGCACCTTGAGGGCTCGCATTGGAACCTGATTTGTCGGAAAAATTGTCCAGAAAGCCGTCATGATCGGCGTCAGAGCCGCTGCCATGCGTCGTACGATAGGACGTGATGTCGCCGCTTTGCAGATCCAAGACAAACAGGCGTTCGTCTTTCGAATGGCGCGAATAATCGACAATCACGATATGGCCCGTGTCTTTGGTCTCACTGGCATGTGCCGCCTGTGACGCCAAGGCCTGGCTGAGCAGTTCCGGACGAATGGAGGTGTTGGGATTCAAATTCTTGGCATTGGCGGGTAACGCCGCCAGCAGGAGCAGGGAAGTTATCGCCGCTAATCGTTTCATGCGTGAAACATGACGTGAAATTATGGCGACCTTACGGCAGGCCTTGGCAGAGGACAGGTGACCGTTATTGTGATTGCCAGCAAACCTTAGAAGCGAGAGCGACCCCATGGCAGAGACAGAAACTGCACAGGACCTGTTTAGCGGAACAAAATCCGTTGCTGAATCACACAAGTTCGACGAGGCCAAACTGGCCGCTTGGATGCAAGAAAATGTCGAAGGCTATGAGGGCCCGTTGGAGGTGCGTCAGTTCAAGGGGGGGCAGTCCAATCCGACGTACCAGCTGGTCACGCCAAAGAAGAAATACGTGATGCGCCGCAAGCCACCCGGCAATCTCCTGCCCAGCGCGCATGCGGTGGACCGCGAATTCCGTGTCATCAACGCTCTTTATCCGCTCGGTTATCCTGTCGCGCGTCCGTATGGGCTCTGCATGGACGAGGATGTCGTCGGTACGATCTTCTATGTCATGGACATGGTTGAAGGCCGCATTCTCTGGGACGGCACGCTTCCTGACTATGAACCTGCCATGCGCCACAAGATCTATGAAGCCAAATTGAAGACCTTTGCCGATCTTCACAATGTCGATTGGAAGAAAGCGGGCCTTGAAGGCTTCGGCAAGGAAGGCGACTATGTCGCTCGCCAGGTCCACCGTTGGACAAAGCAATACAAGGCCTCAGAAACGATCCACATTCCCGAAATGGAACAGCTGATCGAGTGGCTTCCGAAGAATATTCCAGCGGGCGACAGAACGACAATCGTTCATGGTGATTACCGCCTCGACAATATGGTGCTGCACCCGACCGAGCCGAAAGTGATTGCGGTACTCGACTGGGAACTCTCCACGTTGGGTGATCCGCTCGCCGACTTCTCCTACCATCTGATGAACTGGGTCATGCCACCCGGTGATGGTACCCGCGGTTCCCTGTCGGCCATTCCGGACCTCAAGGCATGGGGCATACCGACAATGGATGAGTATGTTGACATGTATTGCGCCCATACGGGTCGTGATGGCCTGCCGGAACTTGACTATTACTTCGCTTACAATGCCTTCCGTCTGGCTGGCATTCTACAGGGTATCGTCGGGCGTGTGCGCGACGGTACGGCAAACAGTGCAAATGCCGAGGCCAATGCCGAGCGTGTGCGGCCACTCGCAGAGTTTGCGGCCAAGTATGCGCGCTTGGCCGGCATGGAAGGGTAATCTTTCCAGCCATTTCGGGTGAGGACTAGGCGAATGGGACTTGTGCGGCGCTTGGGTATTGGTCTCGCAGCCTTCGTCGTTGCGGCGGGGATTGGCTGGATCGGGATCGGGCCCGACTGGCGCGCATTTCTCAGTCACCAGCCCTATGGCAGGGATGTCCTGTTCTGGAACCTGGACCAGCGCGACGCGGGCTTCCGCATGCTGGACCGGGTGCCATTCATCATTAAATCCAGCGTGGTTGAAGCGGGAGAAGTCGTTCATCCTCTGCCGGAAGGCGATCCGCTCGTCCTGGATATGGACGTTGACATCTATCTTTCCGAAAATCGCACTTCTGGATTGGTGATCGTCCAGGATGGCAAAGTGCGACTGGAACGCTACAGTCTGGACTTCAAGGCGGACGGACGGTGGACCAGCTTTTCGGTCGCCAAGTCGTTGACATCCACGCTGGTCGGCGCGGCCATTGCAGACGGCGCGATTGCCAGCATAGATGATCCGCTCACGACCTATATCGAGGAATTGCGGGGGTCGGCTTATGAAGATGTCACGGTCGCGCAATTACTGACGATGACATCGGGCGTCGCGTGGAACGAGGATTATGATGATCCGAATTCGGATGTAGCGAAGTTCGACACGATGACAGTTGAACCCGGCCAAAGCGCGATTGCGACCTATATGGCGTCGCTGGGCCGCGCGCATCCGGCAGGAAATGTCTGGAACTATTCAACCGGCGAAACAAATCTGATCGGGGTTCTCGTCAGTCGTGCGACCGGAAAGCCGCTGGCTGACTACCTGTCGGAAAAGGTCTGGCGACCGTATGGCATGCAACAGGACGCCACCTGGCTGCTCGGCACGGACGGACTTGAGATCAGCGGCTGCTGCATACAGGCGTCGGTGCGCGATTTTGCCCGCTTTGGCCAATTCATCCTCGATGGTGGCGTGGCGGACGGTGTTTCTGTCTTGCCGGCCGGGTGGCTTGAAAGTGCCACTCGCAAACAGGTTGGCTATGGCGTGCCGGGTGAAGGTTACGGGTATCAATGGTGGATTTGGGATGACGGCTCGTTCCAGGCCGACGGGATTTTCGGGCAAGGCATCTTCATTGACCCGGCGCGTAATCTCGTGATCGCATCGAACAGCAGCTGGACTTCGGCGCTGGGCGACCGCGACGGCGAGTTCGAGGCGCGCAAAGCCTTTTATCTGGCCGTGCAGCGCGCCATCGATTCAAGCGCGCAATAGAGTCAAACGTCGCCTCGTTCTCGGGGTGACGCAAAGACATCAAGGTGGCACAGTCCGCCCAGAATGGGAGAAGACATGACCGATATCCTCAAAGGCCCTCTCCGCGCGCCTGCCCAGATGCTGCAGGAGCAGTCTTATGGCGGTCACAAGTCACTGCATGATGATGCGGAGGCTGAACGTCTCGGCATCAAGGCAGGCCCGATTGAGGGCCCGACGCATTTCCAGCAATTCGTGCCGATGCTTTACGATATATGGGGCAAGGACTGGTTCGAGCGCGGCTGTCTCTCCACTCACTTCCTGAATATGGTGTTCGAAGGTGAAAAGGTTCGTGCCTTTGTCGAGCGCCCGGCGCCCGGTGCAACCCGCGCCAAATGCTGGGCCGAAAAGGAAGATGGCACACCCGTGCTGGAGGCCAGCGCCACGCTCGGACCGGACCATGGAGAGACCTTGCTTGAGGCTCGCATGGCGAAGCTGCGCCCGGCTGACGACCTCGTCATCCTCGCCGATATGAAAGTCGGACTGAAAACATCGAAGGATGAACCGGTCCGCATGGGCGCCGACCAGAACATGGGTAATCTCTACCCGTTCAGCCTGAACCAGAAACTCGCTGTCATCACCGAGCCAAGCGACTGGTACAGTGATGCAAAGGCATCCCCATGGGGGCGCCCGATCATCCCGCTCGAAATGGTCAGCGTCCTTGCCAATTATACAGGCGGCATGGCCAACTGGCCGGTAAAGCATCCGTCCATCGGCTTGTTTGCTGATCTGGAAATGCGCATGATCGACGGACCGCTCTTTGTCGACGAAGACTATATCCTGCGCCGGGAAGTCGTTGCTCTGTCGGCCAGCCGCCGAGCCGAGAATTACTGGATCCGCACACGCATCTTCGATTCCACGGGCGCCAGGCAGGTGGCGGAAACCTTGCTCAATCACGGTGTCCTCAAAGCCAGCTACCCGCATTATCCAGCCGACAAGCTGCCGGCCTGATCCCGAACTCACACCAAGGAAGAACACCTCATGAAAGGTCTCCTTTATCGCGGTGCGCGCGACATCGTCTTTGATGACGCCCCGGAACCGAAGCCGGAAGACACGCGCAGCGCGATCGTGAAAATCACGGCCTGCGGAATTTGCGGTTCCGACCTTCACATCTATCAAGGGCACGGATTTTCTGAGACCAACGGCTATTGCGTCGGCCATGAAGCGGTGGGTGAAGTCATCGAAACCGGCAGCGCCGTATCCCGCTTCAAATCGGGTGATCGGGTGATGATCTCGGCGGCCGTCGGTTGCGGCGCCTGCCGGTCCTGTATGGCGGGAAATGTTACCCAGTGTGAGACCATGGGCGGGCGATGCTACGGACTCGGTCCCAAGCTCCAGGGCGTTCAGGCTGAATACACGATGGTGCCCGTCGCCGATTTTGGCCTCGCGAAAATTCCGGATGGTGTCACCGAAGACCAGGCCGTCCTGCTAACAGACAATCTGCCCACCGCTTGGTTCGGCCTCAAGAATGCGGACATAAATCCCGGCAGCACTGTCGCGGTCGTGGGCTGCGGTCCAATTGGACTCATGGCGGTTGAAGGCGCGTTCCTGATGGGGGCGGCGCGTGTGTTCGCTGTAGACCTCGTGCCAGAGCGTCGCCAGCTTGCCGAAAAGATTGGCGCTGCTGCGTTCGATGCATCCGAGGCGCGCGACCAGATCGCCGAACTCACGTCAGGCCATATGTGCGACAGCGTGGTCGAATGCGTTGGCGCGGATGCTGCCATTCACCTGTCGATGAAACTTGCGCGCAATGCGGGCACCGTGTCCTGCATTGGCGTCAACCAGACCATGGACTTCAAGTTCCCGATGGCGCTCGCCTTCATCAAGGGCCTTACGTTTCGGACCGGAACCTGCTCGGTGCCCGCCCACTGGCCGGAACTGATCCCGCTTGTTCAGGCTGGCAAGCTGCGCCCCGAGCGCACCATCACCCACCACATGCCCCTGTCCGAAGGGGCCGAAGCCTATCGAATGTTCGACGCCCGTGAAAACGGCGCAATGAAAATGATCCTGACGCCGTGAGAAAGGCCAACCTAATGAAGAATACGCTTTTGAAATCCTTCGCCATCTCTACCGCTTGTGTCGTGGCGGCAGGTGCTGCGAGTGCGCAGGATGCAGTCGTGCATGCAGGTCACGTCCTCGCTGTCCCAGGTGAAGGCTATCTCACGAAGCAGACCATCACGGTCAAGGACGGGCGGATCGTATCGGTCGTGCCGGGCTATAAGTCCGGCGCCAAAGGCGTGACGGTCATCGACCTCAAGAACGCCTATGTCGTTCCCGGTCTCATTGACAGCCATGTCCACATCACCAGCGAGAATGGCCCGGAAGGCCGCCTCAAGGAGTTTACAGATTCCTCCGTCGACACGGCGTTTGATGGCGCGGCCTTCGCCAAGGTCACCCTTGAAGCGGGTTTCACGACGGTTCAGGACGTCGGCGGATCTAACGATTCCGTGTTTGGCCTCCGGGATGCCATTGCCCGCGGGGCCGTCGCTGGTCCGCGCATGCGTGCTGCTGGTCAGGCAATCTCCATCACCGGCGGCCATGGGGACGTGAACGGCTATTCTTCGCCAGTCATGAAACTGTTCACCGGCACCAATATCTGCAACGGCGCTGACGACTGTCGCCGCGCCGTGCGCCAGCAGGTCAAGGAAGGTGCTGACGTCATCAAGATTACTGCGACAGGCGGAGTGCTGTCGAACACATCCGCTGGCCTCGAACAGCAATTCACCAATGATGAACTCGCCGCCATCGTCGAAGCCGCTCACGCCATGGGGCGCCAGGTGACCGGGCATGCCCACGGCAAGGCCGGTATTGACGCCGCCTTGCGGGCGGGTATCGATTCCATCGAGCACGGCACTTATCTCGACGACGAAACGATTGCCCTGTTCAAGGAGCATGACGCCACCCTCGTGCCGACTGTGCTCGCCGGCGTCACTGTCACCGGCTGGACCAACGAGCCTTGGCTGCCGGAAGCGTCGCGCGAGAAAGCCGCCATTGTCGGCCCGCTCATGCTCGACATGTTGCGCCGGGCACATGAGGGCGGCGTGAACGTTGCGTTCGGGACTGACACAGGCGTTTCGCGCCATGGGCAGAACGCCAAGGAGTTCGCACTGATGGTCGAGGCTGGTTTCACACCGGAAGACGCAATCCGCTCCGCCACAGTGATCGCGTCCAAACATCTCGAAATGAATTCCGATATCGGAACGCTGGAAGCCGGGAAATATGCAGACCTTATTGCGATGACGGCAGACCCGCTCAAAAAAATCACGGAGCTGGAGTCCGTTGATTTCGTCATGAAGGGCGGCGTGGTTCACAAGGGCCTGAATTAGCGCCTACCCGGCATTTCTGGCCCGAAATGTGCAATGCCTTCGCCTAATCCGCGAAGCATTTTGACATTGCGCGGCAAAGGAATGAAAGTTGGGCATGCAAAATTTCCAAGCCTCAGCACCTCGGATCGTCGTCAGGACAGGATCAGTTATGGCTAATCTTGACCGCAATCTGGGCCGGATTGTCGCGTCCTTCGCCTTGATAGGCCTTGCGGCCTGCGCGGGCGAAAAGACTGCCGAGATGGTGACGCCTACCGCTGGCGATGACGCCCAATGCGTTACCATCGCCGAAGGTCTCTATGTGTTCGAAAATGGCAAATTCACCGCCACTGCGGCGCCCCAGCCGCAAGTCGTGGAGCGTGTGACGCGCGTGTCGACCGGCTGGGCAGGTGAGATCGAAACGGCTCTTACCGCTGCTGGTTATCCATGGATGGGCATTGTGGCACGTGAAAACGTGGCAACTCTCACCGGTTTGGCACCGGATGCTGATGCAAAACGGCGGGCGCTCGAAATCGGTACCACCGCCCTGGAATCCGACCCGGTTGCTTCAGCGGATATTACGCTTATCGTTGATGGCATTGGCATCGAAAGTGGTGAGCGCGGCGCAGGCGAAAGTCTTGCGGCGCTGGCTCAGGGCGGCATTTCTGAAGCGTCCTGTCAGCAGGCTTTGAACCAGACCATGGAAGGGCAGAAGATTCTCTTCCCTACAAATCGCAGCGACATCTCGCCTGTCAGCACCGGCCTGCTTGATGCGGTCGCCGGCATTTCCATGCTGTGTGACGACTACGCTGTCGAAATCGGCTCGCACACCGATTCCCGCGGGTCAGATGAATACAATCAGGTTTTGTCGCAGAAGCGTGCCGATTCCATCCGCCAATACCTGCTGGAAAAAGGTGTCGCGATCGACCAGCTGACAGCCATCGGATTCGGCGAAAGCATGCCGCTGGACAAGGCTGATACGCCGGATTCCCGTGACCGCAACGTGCGGACAGAATTCAGGATTTCCCGCCGCCCCTGATAGGCGTCAGAAGGTCAGGATGCGTCCCGTTGCAGGGCTGACCTTGCCTTCCAGCGTGTCGTGCCAGGCCGCATCAATGGCGTCCATTCCCGCATCTTCCTGCGGCGTCACGAATGCTGACGACGCGCGGTAGAATGCCATCAGCGATTTGCCCAGCTTCTGGTTCAGCACGTCGGCGCCAACATCCTTTGCCCGTTGCGCCGCATATGTCGGCACGAAAAAGAACTCCGGCTGTGGGTCGGGCAGGCTGATCGGCGCACGATTACCCTCCCAGTCCGTCACGCCGATGACCAGGCTACGCACCAGCCGGTCTTTCAGCGCATTGTGCACATCTGCCGTCAGGGCTGGGCGACCCAGAAAATCGACAAAGGCGGTCAGCCCGCGTGCGTGCATGCTGTCGACCTGGTCATAGGTCTGCGTCCGGGCATACAGCCCTGTGCTTTCTACATACTTCACATTGCCGGGCGATGTCAGCGCCACGGCTTCGACCACGCCGCGCGTTTTCAGGCAGTGCGCCAGCGCCATCGCTGTCTTGGACGAAGCGCTGGAGATCACCACCGTCTCCGGCACAGGATCGCCCGTCTCCATGAGGCAGTCATCAATCATCCAGCCTGTTGTGAACAAGGGGCGGAACAGCATCTGCTGCGCCTCGAAGGCCGGGTCATAGGTCGGGTCGGCTGCGGTCAGCACATAGGTGTTGTAGATCGGCGCAAGGCCCTGACGGTGCTCGGCCCCGTCAAGGAAGCTTTCCTTGCTGATACGGGCAGGTTTTACATCAAACGTGTTTGAAATCGGCAGGTAGCCATACACCCTGCTGCCAACGTCCACACCGGCTGTCCTGGACTCAATCACCGTTGCGAAACCCCAGACGGGTACACGGCCAAATTCAGGTGAACCAGCCGGGAAAAATTTCCAGTATTCCATCGCTTCGCCGAACGTGGCGTAGGTCACATTGTTCGCGGTCAGCGCGAAGGCATCAACGCGCAACCGCGCCATACCATCGGCAAGGCCAGTCACAGGTGCATCGGCCCAGTGGCAATCGCGAAGGTCATCGCGCTTGATCAGATAGTCCATAGTCTACGTCCCCTTAGTCTTTGCGCATGAAAGCGCCGATTCGCGCCTGCATGTCAGGTCCGACACCTTCATTCTTGAGGATTTCCCATTGAAGGCCTGAATCCATGTCGCGCGCATCGGTGGCTTCAAGCAACCGCTTATTGGCCGAATGGGAGAAAGGAGAGTTCGCCAGGATTTGGCGTGCCAGCGCGTCGATGGCCGTGTCGAACTCATCGAGGGGTACAACCTGTTCGGCCAGTCCGATCCGCAGGGCCTCGGCCGCATTGATCATCTCGGCTGTAAACATCAGGCGCTTGGCGGTGGCCAGTCCAACCCGCCGTGGCAGGCGCTGGCTCATTCCCCAGATTGGCGTCAACGCCCATTTCGCGTGGGTGTCGCCAAACTTCGCCGTATCGGCTGCGATGATGAAATCTGCCGCCAGCGCCACTTCCAGCGCGCCTGTATAGCAATGCCCGTGAACTGCTGCGATGACTGGCTGCGGCAGGGTTTCCACCATGCGCAGCGTTTCGGAATGCCATCCCGGGGAAGGCACTTTCTCGCCCTCTGCAATGTCACCAAGATCATGCCCGGCCGAGAAACAACGCCCTGCACCGCGCAGAACCACGCAGCCTATCGTCTCGTCCTTTTTCAGGTCGATCGCATGCGCGCGCAATTCGCGAAACATGCCGACGGTCAACGAGTTCAGTTTGTCCGGCCGGTTCAGCGTCAGCAGCGCCAGGCCATCCTTGTCTTCTCGTGTGACAAGCGCGCTCATGCGGGCTTACCCATATCCACCATCAGTTTCGAAATCGCGTGGACGAAGTTGTTGGGCGCAATTTCCTGCTCGCCTGTCCAGACAATGTCCGGGAAGCGGCTGAGTATCTGGCGATAGGCCGCATCCAGCTGCATGTTCGCTACGCGCTGGCCGAGGCACACGTGAGGCCCGTGCCCGAAGGACAAATGCTCCTTCGCGTTGGCGCGGGTAATGTCATACGTGTCCGGATTATCAAACTTCGCCGGGTCGCGATTGGCGGCGGCATAATACATCACCAGTTTCTCGCCTTCGCCAATGCCCTGTCCGCCAAGCTCCGTTTCTTTCGTCGCGGTCCGGCGCATATAGGTCACCGGGCTCACCATGCGGATCGACTCGTGCACGAAATTCGGGAACAGGCTGTCATCGCCTTGCAGCTTTGTCTTCTGGTCGGGGTTATCGGTCAGCAGCTTCATCGTGCCGGTCAGCGAGTTTCGGGTCGTGTCGTTGCCTGCGAACACGATCAACAGCCACGAACCGTCCAGGAATTCTGGTGACAGCGGCTTGCCGCCAATCTCGACATTCGCGATCGCGCTCAACAGGTCGGGCTGCGGGTTCTTGCGGCGCGCGTCCAGAAGGTGCCGGCCATATTCAAACATTGCCTGGATCTCGTTCAGGAAGGCTGTCATTTGCTCCATGCTGACATTGCCAAGGCCTTCCTGCTGCGCCTGGTATTGTGACGTCTCGAGGAAGTGCATCCAGTGAACCAGCTTCGGCCGGTCAGCCGCAGGCACACCGAGGATTTCGCACAGCGTGAACAGTGGCAACTCAGCTGAGAACAACTCGACCATGTCGACGACCTGACCCTGCTTCACCATATTGTCGAGCAGCACGTCGACATAGGCCGAAACGCGCTTGCGCAGCTCGGCCACAAAGTCGGCGCGGAAATAGGCCATGTGCTCCATGCGCAGTGGCGTGTGGTAGGGCCGGTCGAGATTGATCAAAGAATTCAGGGAGGATGAGTGCAGCAATGGATGGCGCGGTGTGCCCTCCATGCCGTAATTCATCAGTATTCCGCCTTTTTGGGAAGAATAGGTTTCTGGGTCCAACTCGATCTTCTTGACCAGCTCGTAGGATGTCACGGCCCAGAATCCTGCGCCATATTCCTCCGGGTGCCACATCACCGGCGCCTTCTCGCGCATCGTCGCAAATGCATCGAATGTGTAGCCGCCATTGTCGGAAAAGACAGTCGGCGATGTCAGGTCGACAGGAGGGGCAAGATCAAACACTGGCTTGTGCTTGGGCGTGGAAGGCGCGCGCTCGACCTGGTAGGTCTCGGTGACGTTCTGGAATCCCATGGCGTTCTCCTAAAAATTGTAGCGCACGGGAATGGACTTTGGTCCGCCCACGAAATTCGCCTTAATGAAGGTCGGGTCGCCGGCCAGCTCGAAAGATTTGATGCGGCTGAACAATTCCTCGTAAATGACCTGCATTTCGAGGCGCGCCAGGTGCATGCCCAGGCACATGTGGCCGCCATGGCCAAATGAGATCAGCTTGTTCGGGCTGCGATCGACCTTGAACTTGAACGGGTCCTTGAACACGTCCTCGTCACGGTTGCCTGACGGATAGCACAGCAGCAGGCTCTCGCCTTGCTTCACGGTTTTGCCACGCATCTCATAGTCGGCTTGCGCCGTGCGCATGAAGTGCTTCACCGGCGTGGTCCAGCGGATGGCTTCGTCGACAGCAGTTCGCGCCATGCCTTTCGGATCATCCATCATCTTCTTCAGTTGAGCAGGGTCCTGCAGCATGGCCAGAACGCCGCCTCCGGTCGAAGCGCTGGTCGTATCATGGCCGGCCGCAGCCGTGATGATGTAATAGCTCATCGCTTCCAGCTGGCCGATCGGCTCGCCGTCTACCATGCCGTTGGCGATCACGGTCGACACGTCATCGCGTGGATTGGCGCGGCGATCTGCGGTGATCGCCGTGAAGTACATGAAGAACTCGGCCAGCGTTTCCTGAATCGAGGCCAGTCCCGATTCCACATCGCCGTCTTCCAGCGTGCGTTTCTTGCGATTGAGATCTTCGTCCTGCGCGCCGAAAATCTCCTGCGTCAGTTTCAGCATCATCGGCTCGTCGGATTCCGGTACGCCAAGAATTTGCATGATGACACGCAGCGGATAGTGCAGGGCGATATCGTTCTGGAAATCGCATTCGCCGCCTAGGTCTTCCATCCTGTCAACAAACTGCTTGGCAATCGCGCGCACCCCGTCCTCGCGTTTCTTCACGTTCTGCGGCATGAACCATTCCTGGGTCAGATGGCGCAGCTTGAAGTGCAGCGGATCGTCCAACTGGACGAGGGTCTTCAGCAAATGCGGCTGGCCAAACTGGGCATACACGCCCTCTTCCGCCTGCTTGTAGGACAGCATTTCCCGCTCACCATTCGTGAACAACTTGTTCTGGCGGCTGACTTCCATGATATCGGCATGCTTGGTCACTGCCCAGAACGGCCGGAAATCGCTCGGTTCGCACCAGGCCAGCGGGTCTTCGGCGCGCAGCTTTGAAAACGCGGCGTCCAATACCGGCTGGTTCGCATAGACCGACGGATCAACAATCTGGTTGCATGTCTCGGCCGCCGCCGTGCTCATTTTCCGGCCCGGATCCATTTTGGTCTCGGGTGGGGTGGCAAGCGCGGTATCGGCCATGTTGGTCTCCGTTGCTATTTTTTGGGTCTGCGTTTCCGGTCGACAAGTCTAGTGGAACCGGGCCGCGTGCCAAGGCGTGACTTGGCGGCAGGTGCTGCCCGTTTCGGGGCCTCTCCCAGCGGCTTGTTGGCGTCGGAAATCATGTGGCCGACGGTTTCCAGCATCAGTTCGGCCGGAACTTCCTCCACCGCGCCGGGGCGCAGTTCACCCAGTTCGAACGGACCGTAATTGATACGGATCAGGCGATTGACCATCAGGTTCACAGCTTCCAGCGCGCGGCGTACTTCGCGTTTCTTGCCTTCGGTCAGTGTGACGGTCAGCCAGGAATTGGCCCCGTTTTCGCGGTCGAACACAGCCGTGATCGGCGCATAATCCACGCCGTCTACCGTCATGCCTGCAGCCAGGTCGGCGATCTTGAAGTCCGTCACTGTGCCCTGTGCGCGCACGCGATAGGTCCGCTCCAGCGCGTTTTTCGGCAATTCCAGCGCCCGCGCCAGCTCACCGTCATTGGTCAGCAGCAGCAGGCCTTCTGTCGTCAGGTCAAGGCGTCCGACAGTGACGACACGGGGCAGGGATTTCGGAAACTCGTCAAAGATCGTCCGGCGGCCTTCCGGATCCAGGTTCGTGCTGATCAGGCCGGATGGTTTGTGATAACGCCACAGGCGCGTCGGCTCCGGCGCACTGATGACCTTGCGGCCCACCTTGATCGTTTCACGTCCGGTCACTTTGAATGCGGGCGATGTCAGCTTCACACCGTTCACGATCACGTCGCCGGCTTCGATCATGCGCTCGACTTCGCGCCGTGAGGCGACACCTGCGCGCGCGAGATATTTCGCGATGCGCTCGCCTTCGCTCCAGTCCGGCTCCGCGAGGGTTCTCGGGCTTGGTGCGGGCTTTTTCCGCGCTTGGTCCGGGCTGTTTTTCACCGCACCCGTTCGGGTTTTCTGGGGGCGCGAACCAGGTTTGTCCTGGCGCGTGCGGCCCGTCTCTCGACGCTCCGTCATATCAATATCTTTCGTTTTGGCCCTGTGGGCATCCTACAGGAATTGCAGGAGAGGGGCCGCAATAGCAAGTCCGACGAGAAATTCCATCGGAATCCACACCGGGATCATTCCCTTCGTCCGGTTTTTGCTGCCGTCGAGCAACAGGGACACCGTCCGTCCGAATGCCGCACCGACCCATGCAGCAGCCAGCGGCAGGACCACAAGAATGCTCAGCAGGTTCACGTCGCTCTTCGAGACAGTCAGCAGCAGGGCCGCCGTCATCATGTGCGAGAGCATGAAGAAGCCGCCGAAAGTCGCGCGAAATTCCGAATAGCCGCCTGGTTTTTCCGGGTCCGGGTCTTCAACCAGTCGGACAACACCAGACGCCCAGCTTGGCGAAATAAGCGCCGTTACGCCCAGAACTGCGCCAAATCCGAGCGCCAGCAGCGAAATGATTTCCCCATAATGCATTTATTCGTCCTCCTTCTTGGTTCCAACCTAGAGCATTCGTTGCGAAAGCGTAGGGGCTGCTTATATCTTCGGTTACACGCTGGCGCTGCGTGACCGAACACCATTAGGGCTCATTAAACCATTCGCGAACCGCTCCGGTGCGCGAACGGGGGAAGGTCGCTGCTGCACCGCGATCATGACGCATGACCTGTTCGACTCCAGCCCGTCCTTGAAGGGAAAGAAATGGAATTAGTGATCTTTCTCTCGAGCATCGTCGTGTTCGCCACGTTTGCGCTCATGCCGCTTGCCCGGAGATCGGGAGCGCCCATCCTTTTAATCGTGCTCGTTGTTGGCATGCTCCTCGGTGTCGATGGCCCGGGCGGCATCCGGTTCTACAGTTTCCAGACAGGGTTTGATCTCGGCAGCTTCGCGCTTGCCATCATCCTTTTTGCGGGCGGCCTGGAGACAGAGCGCGGCATGTTCCACAATGCGCGCAACTCGTCGGTCATGATGGCGACAGTCGGCGTTCTGATTACGGCGCTGATTGTGGGTCTTTTCGCCAGCGTCGTTCTCGGCATGCCGCCGGTTGTGGGCCTGCTTCTCGGTGCGACAGTTGCCTCCACCGACGCCGCCGCAACCTTCCTGCTTATCCAGCAAAGCAAGGCTGGCATCAGTGAGCGGGTCAAGAACACCCTCATCATCGAGTCAGGCCTGAACGATCCGATGGCCATTTTCCTGGTTGTGTCCCTCACGGCCGTCGTGAATGTCGGCCCACCGGAATCCCTGCAGGAAGTTGGCGGCTTCCTGATGTTCCTCGGCAGCCAGATCGGCGTCGGCCTTGTCGGCGGCATTCTGGGCGGCCGGGCCGTCACTTTCGCCATCGACCGGATGACGCTTCCCAATGGCACCTATCCGGCCATGGCCCTGTCCGGTGCGCTGGCCGTATATGCTGCCGTTGCGCTGCTCGACGGCAGCGGGTTCCTCGCGGTCTATATCGTCGGCATTGTCATCCGGAACCGGCTCAGGCGCCCCCTCGACAATATTCTGAACTTCAACGAGGCCCTGCAATGGATCAGCCAGATGGCCCTGTTCCTCATGCTCGGCCTGCTGGTCGCGCCGAGCCAGCTGCTCGAGGATATCTGGCCGTCGTTGGCCATCGCCGCTGTGCTCATGTTCGTGGCCCGGCCGCTCGCCGTCATGATCAGCATCGGCTGGATGGGCTATTCTGCGCGCGAAAACGTGTTCCTCAGCTGGGTCGGCCTGCGTGGTGCCGTTCCGGTTTTGCTGGCGATCTATCCCGTCATCACGCCTGGGCCGGTCACTATCGAATTCTTCAATGGTGTCTTCGTTATCGTCGTGACGTCCCTCATCGCGCAAGGCTGGACCATCGCGCCCCTCGCCAGCATCCTCAAGCTCAACGAGAATGCCGTGCAGGACGCCGAACTTGGGCCGGACGTCGAGGACTAGCCGGCCAGTTCGGTCAGCAGCACGTGCCAGTATTCCAGAGAACCCGGAATCGCATCCACGGGCACCCGCTCGTTCAGGCCGTGCGCATAATCGTCGGATGGCTTCATGAACAATCCCGATACGCCATAGCTTGGAATGCCTTGGCCACGGAACAGCAGGCTGTCGGTCGTACCGGCTGACATGCTCGGGATAATTGGCAGGCCTGGCGCCTGCGTGTCCAGCGCCTTGCGGACCGCCGCCATCAGTTCGGCGTCCAGCGGTGATGTTTCGCTCTGCGGGAACTCCAGCGGGAAGTTCACCCGTCCTGCGTCACCTACCAGTTCCTGCAGCTTTGCCTGAACAGTACGCGGCGGCACGCCCGGGAAAATCCGGCAATTGATATTGGCCGCGACATGCTGGGGCAGGGCGTTCTGGGCATGGCCGCCTTCAATCTGCGTCGCCACGCAGGTCGTACGGACCTGTCCGATGTATTCCGCCTCGGCTGACAACAGGGTCACCGCCTCTGCATCGTCCGGGTTCTCGGCAAACCGCGCCATGGCTTCGCCCAGCGCGCCCGGCGTCTGTTTCGCGGTCTCACGGAAATAGGCCTGCGTCAGTTCGCTCGTCTGCGGCGGAAAGGCATATGCTGCCACTCGCGTCAGCGCGGCTGACATATCGACAATGGCATTGCTGCCCGCCGGGCGGCTGGAATGGCCACCGGGATTGGTGAAAACGACCTCGAAATCGGCATAGGTCTTCTCGCCCGCCTGAAGGCTGTAATACAGGGGCTTGCCGTCCTCGCCCAGTGTGCCACCGCCTGCATCGGCATTCAGCACCATGCGTGCGCTCTTCAAGCGTGGCGCGATTTCCGCTGCTGTCACCTGCGCCGTCTCTTCATCTCCCGTCAGGACAAGGATGATGTCATGTTCCGGCACAAAGCCTTCGCGCTTCAAACGCATCAGCGTGGTCACCAGCATGGTCAACCCATACTTGTTGTCCAGCACACCGCGCCCATAGAAATACGTCCCGTCGGTTTCCATCCTGAACGGATCGCGCACCCAATCCGCCGGATCGGCCTCAACCACATCCATATGCGCGTTCAGCACAATCGGCGTCGCGCCGCTGCGGCCTGCATAATACGCCATCAGTGTCGCTGTTTCGCCGAACGGCTCGGTCGCAACGTCGTCCTCAGCAAAGCCGCCGGCGATCAGTTCCCTCGCCAGGTAGGCAGCATAGGCCGGAACCTGTCCTCGCCCCTCCACTGTGTCGAATGCTACAGACTCGCCCAGGATCTCCACCGCCTTGCCGACATCTGCCTGCTCGGATTCTGCATTTGCGGTGACAGAGAGACATCCCACCAGAAAGAGTGATGCAATTGCCATCAGGCATTTCGGGTTCATGGGAAAATTCCTTGGCTGACACCCTGAATCCTTATCGGCGAGGGCCAGTCAGCGCAAATCCTTTCCCCGTTCGGATAGCCGGGGCTCCCGGTCGCCCGCGACTAAATCACGCCCGCTTCGCGCCACGCTTCTTTCGGCCAGCGGCGGTGCTGCCAGAACCACTGGCCGGGTTCGGCGCGGATGCAGGCTTCGAGGAAGGTGTTGATCCGCGAGACCGATGCGAGGATGTCAGCGTCCGTATTGCCCGTGTCTTCCGGAACAAAGGGTTCGTGGATTTCCACGCGGAACCGCGCAGGTCCGGTGCGCACAGTTGAAACCGGCACGATGGGCACGCCATATTTCAGCGCCAGCCGGGTCGGCCCCTGCGCCGTCATGGCGTCATGCCCGAACAGCGGGACGGCAATGCCCTCGCGAAACTTCTGGTCATTCATCAGGGCAATTGGCGCGCCGCGCGCCAGTGCCCGCATCAGTTCGCGTGTGCCGATGCCCTTCGGCGCGGCTGTGCCTGTGCCATAATCATGGCGCAGCGTGTTGATGCGCCGGTCAATATGCGGATTGTTCAGCGCACGGTAGGTCATCACGGCATGCGGGATGCGCTTGCAGATGGCCGCAGGCATGATCTCCCAATTGGCAAAATGCCCCGAAATGAACACAGCGCCCTTGCCGCTGGCATTGATCTCATCGAGGCGCTCCACGCCCACCACGTCAACACGGCCACTCGTATAAGGGTCAATCGCCGGCAAATGCGGCAACTCGCCCGCCGTGCGCCCGGCGCTTTCCCACGCGGCCAGCGCGGTGCGGTCGATTTCGGCATCGCTCCAGCCCGGAAAGGCGAGCTTCAGGTTGCGCCGGGTCGTCTTGTGTTGCGACAGGCGGGGGCCGATCTTCTTCATCACCCAGCCGCCAAAGTCAGACGCCTTGTCCGGCCCGAGCAGTTTCATCGGCCACCAGTAGACGACATCCCAGGCAATCGTCTCCAGCCGCCATTGCAACCGCTGGCCAAAAGACGCGCGGTTGTCGATATCCTTCGGTCGGACATAGGAGGGGGGCGTCTCGGTCATGCGCTCGCAGGTGTGGTGATCGGGTCCAGCAGCGCGTCAAGCGCGCCAGCGTCTTCAAAGCGGGCAGCGACCGGAAAGGCAAGCACACGCTGCTGTTCCGACTGCGAAAGGCGCACATGGTCCTTGGTCGTGGTGATCAGCCGTGCGCCATGGTGGGTTGCCAGCTTGTGCAGGAATTTCAGCTCGCCTTCGGTATAGACATGGTGGTCGCCATAGCCGACCGCTTCGCGCAGGTCTGCGCCGGCGGCTTTCAGGGCATCGAAGAATTTGATCGGGCGGCCAATTCCGGCAAAGGCCACCAGCGGTCCCTCCGGCATCGCGTCCACCGGTTCGACAAACGCGCGCAGGGCAGGCGGGCCCGCACGCTGCACCGGCGCTGGCATGTCGCCCTCGCCCATCAGCACGACGCCTTGCGCCCGCGCCAGGCCATCGGCGACCGGTTCGCGCAGCGGACCCTTGGGCAGCAAGTGTCCGTTCCCGAATGGTGCCGCCGTATCAATGACGATAATGGACAGGTCCTTGTGTAGAGACGGGTTCTGATGGCCGTCATCCATCACGATGACCTCCACGCCGTCGGCTTCCATCGCGCGGGCAGCCGCGACGCGGTCCCGTCCGATCCAGCTTTCGCCGCTCGCCGCCAGCATCAGGGGTTCGTCGCCAACATCGGCTGCCGTATGCGTGCCGGACTGCACCCTTACCACACCCTTGGCACCCCCTCCGTACCCCCTTGATAGGGTGGCTGCCCGCATGCCGCGCGCAGTCAACGCACTGCGTATCGCGGCCACTACGGGCGTCTTGCCGACGCCGCCGACGGTCAGGTTCCCAACGCATATGACTGGAATACCTACACCGACTGGCACGGCCTTCTTCAGCTTGGCCTGCACGCCCAACCGATAGGCAAAAGCCAGTGGCGACAGCAGCAGGCGGGTCAGCGGCGCGGCTTCCCGCGATCTCGGGTCCAGTCCGGCTGACCAGAAGTGCGGCGCCTTCATTGCAACAATCCGGGTTCAGGGATCAACGGCAACAGCGCGGCCAGCGTTTCCACCATCGGCGCATCCGCATGTTCCGCCAGCGCCTCGATCGCCGCATTCGACGGCGGCGTGGCATTCTTCAGTGCGTCGGCCACGCCTGTAGCATCTGCTGCAATTTTGACCAGGCCGCGCGATTCAAGGTCTGCCATCATTGGTGCAAAGTTGAACACTTGCGGGCCGGTGACAACGGGTTTGCCGAACCGCACGGGTTCCAGCGGGTTGTGACCGCCAATCCCATCGGCGTGTCCGCCCCCCAAGTAGACGGCATCGGCCAGACGCAACCACAATCCCATCTCGCCCATCGTATCGGCCAGCAGGACCCGTGTGCGTGTGTTCGCCACCTGACCCTTGGACCGGCGTGCATGCAACAGGCCCCGCGCCTTGATCAATGCTTCCACTTCATCGCCGCGCTCCGGGTGGCGCGGCGCAATGATGATCGCGGTATCCGGCATGTCGGCCACGGCGTCGAGAAACAGTTCCTCTTCTCCCGAATGTGTCGATGCCGCCACAAGGCAACGGCGCTCGCCAACAAAAGCACCACGAATGCGTTTCAGTTCAAAATCGCTCGCTTCAGGCCCGGGCAACGCAGATTTCAGGTTCCCCGCCGAACGCACAGTTTTACCCAGCAGGCTGCCCAGCCGCTGAGCTGTGTCTGTATCGGCGGCCAGAATAACATCGAACGCGCCGACGAGCCGCCTGAACAGCTTCCTGGCTCGGCCCCAGCCATCCGCTGAGCCTTGTGTCATGCGGGCGTTCACGAGCGCGCGTTTCGCGCCGCTTCGTCCCGCTTCGTAAATCAGGTTCGGCCAGATCTCGCCTTCGCCGAACACGCATAGATCAGGCTGCCAGTGCCGTATGAAGCGCCGTGCAATGGCAGGCGTATCCATTGGTGCCATCAGGTGGATCGCCGCGTCGGGCAGGGCGGGGCCCATCAGGCGCGCGGATGTTTGCGTCTGGCTGGTGAATACGAGCATCAGGTCCGGCCGCTCTGCCATCAGCCGGTGGCCTAGCTCCAGCAACAGGCGGCTTTCCCCCACACTGGCGCCATGCAGCCAGACCAGACGTCCGGGACGGCGATTGGGCATCCCGCGTGCCAGCCTTTCGTTCAACCGGCCGAAGTCTTCCTTGCCGGCCCGTCCGCGACGTCTCAGCAATCCGGGCAGGAAAGGCGAAATGATCCGTCCAACGGTGCGGTAGAGATAAAAGGCTGGCGTCATGTTGCGGCCGGTTCTGCGCCAGCGGGCGATACATCATATCCTGCCAGTCGTTCCGATCGGCGCGTTGCCGCATCAAGGCGAAGCTGCAATTCGGCGCGCAGCGTTTCCGGGTCAGCCTCGCGCGGCGTTTCCAGCAATTCTCCGAAAACAATCGCGCCTTTCGTGAATGGAAAGGGGATGATGAACTGGTCCCAGCTGTTGAGGCGTTTTGCGGGCCGGGTCGTGACAGCAAAAGGCAAGATGGGTGATCCGGCGCGCTGCGCAATCAGGATGGCGCCAAGGCTGACCTGTTCACTCGGTCCACGGGGGCCGTCCGGCGTGATGCAAACCGCCCCGCCAGCCTTCAGCAGTTTCACAGCGTCTATGATGGCGCGTGCGCCGCCTTTGTCCTTCTTGGCCTTCTTCTTGTTGCCGGCGGATCCGCGGATCGTTCCGACGCCCAGATGACGCATCGCGCGCGCTACCGGTTCGCCGTCGCCCGACATGGATATCAGCATGGCTACATCAGCCGTCCGTCCCGGCCAGTGCCGAATAAGGCGCGTCCACCCTGATGGGATGAGCATGATCCGCGAATGCCAGATGGCGACGACCACCCCCGGTGCCGTTGCCCATGACGCTTTCGCTTCCGCCGCACCTTCAATGGTCCAGCGCACGCTGCGGCCGATCAGGGCCATCCAGAACCAGATCAGGAAACCGATCAGGACGACAACAGGCTTGGAACGGAACAGGGACTTCATCGCGTCGCTTATACTTCGCTTTGCGCCTTGCGCCACGGCTGCTGGCAATGACACCTGATTTGTTTTGAATGGTGGGCGATGCAAGGTTCGAACTTGCGACCCCTGCCGTGTGAAGGCAGTGCTCTACCACTGAGCTAATCGCCCCATTTCCGGGAGAGCGCGTCCGTAATCCGATGGCCGTTCAAGGTCAAGCAAGGAACACTGTTGCCGGCCTCATGCGGCCGATGGTGACCATTTTGATAATGCAAAAAAGCATACCTGTGTCCCAACATCACCCAATTTCACATGTATTACATCTGTTGCCTTATTTTCGCTTCCGTAGGATCATGATTGCCCTCATGTCGCTAAATCACAGCGATATATGCCTATTTTGCACAGAATAGCAGAATTTTGGGCCAATTTGAGGCGGCTGTAACGCCCGATGAACAAATGTTCATAGTGAATGCTTGTTCATGTTGAAACGTTACGCGATTTTCATTCGAATTCGCCCTTGAGAAACCCCTCAAACATAGTCATCTTCAGGTCATAAACGATGGACTGAAGAGCAGTTCACGGTGTTGATTCAAAGAAGGACAGGCCTTGGCGAAGTAATTCGCCAACATAAACAAGAAGCCTGGAGAGAGAGACAAATGAAAGACTGGTGTGACGAAGACGGCGCTAAGCGCCTGTGTGAAAAGATCAATGCATATTGGGCCGAGCGTGGCTATGAAGTGGATGTCGACCTGATCGACGCTGGCTTCGTTCCCGCAATGCGCAGTGCCCGCACTGATGTTCGCAGCAATATGGTCAACGGAATGCCTCGCCGCCGTGCGGCAGGCGAAGCTGGTGCAGCACGCCCCAGCTACCGTCCCAGAGCTGAAGCAGCCGCTTAGCTGACAAACCCAAGTAATGCCGAAATCAGATCCGAATAGTTGCTGACTACTGCGTCAGCGCCAATTTCTTCTTGAGTTTCGGTCTCGTATCCAAATGGAACGAAAATGAAGGGCAGCCCGGCATTCCGGGCTGCCCTTTCGTCGGTGCGGCTGTCTCCAACCATGATGGCACGTGACCGGTCCCCGCCTGCTCGGTCCACCGTGAGCAGGATATGGTCGCCATGGGGCTTGCGGTCCGGCACGCTGTCTGCGCCGACGATCGCTGCGAACCGATCCGTCATTTCGAGCGCCGCCAACAACCGATTCGTCGAACTTTGACGCTTGTTCGTGCAAACGGCGAGCGTTGCACCCGCCGCCGCCAGCCCGTCCAGCGCGGTCAGTGTGTTGTCGAAAGGTCGCGACCCCACCGCGATATTTGCCTCGTAATAGGCCAGGAACTGGTTGAACAGGCCGTCCAGACGGTGGCTCTCGGGCTCCACGCCCTGCGCGGCCATGCCTTTGACGATCATCGCCTTTGCGCCATGCCCGATCATGTTGGCGATGGTCTCAAGCCCCACAGGCTGCAATCCGGCTTCGACCAGAACATGGTTCAGCGCGTCCAAAAGGTCGGGTGCCGTGTTCACCAGGGTCCCATCCAGATCGAAAACAATTGTCCATCCGTCAAATGCCTTGCCCATGCCTGTATGAATTCCTCTCTCGCCACTCGCCTTGAATCGGCCTTTGGTCTAGGCGAAAGGTCTGGGGAAAGCGAGAGGGCCTGCCCGTGACGAATATCGCCAGAGAGCGCGCTGCGATTATCCTTGCTGCAGGCAAGGGAACGCGCATGAAGTCTGACCTGCCAAAGGTCATGCATGCCGTCGGCGGTCGTCCGATGATCGACTGGTCGATCGACCTCGCCAGGCGCGCGGGATGTTCGCGTATCGTGGTCATCGCCCATCCGTCGCAATCCGTGCTTATCGACCATGTCTCGGCAAGCCTTGGCCGCGCTGCCATCGCGTTCCAGGATCCGCCACAAGGCACAGGCCACGCCGTGCAGTGCGCACAGGCTGCGCTGGCAGGGTTGGTTGGTGATCTGGTCGTCCTGTATGGCGACAGTCCGCTCGTTCCTGCCAGCGCCATCGATGATCTCTATGCCGCACTCGAAACCGGGGCCGCCCTCGGCGTGCTCGGTTTTGAAGCGGCTGATCCCGGCCTTTATGGTCGCCTCATCCTCGCCAAGGACGGCGATCTGGATGCCATCGTCGAGGCGCGCGAGGCGACACCGGAACAACTGGCGGTTCGCCTCTGCAATTCCGGCGTCATGGCGGGCCGTGCCGAAACCATGTTCCGGCTGCTCGACCAGGTCACTAACGACAACGCCAAAGGCGAATATTACCTGACAGACCTTGTCGGCCTCGCGCGGGCCGAGGGGGCTATCTGCAAAGCCGTGCGCTGTGGTGAGGCAGATCTGATCGGGTGTGACAGCAAGTCAGACCTGGCTGAGGCCGAAGCCATCTTCCAGACGCGCTGCCGCGTTGATGCGATGGCGGCGGGCGTCACGCTGGTCGCTCCGGAAACGGTCTTCTTTTCCCACGATACGGTTCTGGAGGCTGACGTCCTTGTCGAGCCGAATGTGGTTTTCGGGCCGGGCGTCCATATTCAAGGCGGCGCACGCATCCGGGCTTTCAGCCACCTTGAGGGCGCCACCGTCGGGCCGGATTGTGAAGTCGGTCCCTATGCACGCCTCCGCGCGGGCACGGTGCTCGAAGCAGGCGTTCGCGTCGGCAACTTCGTCGAAACCAAGAACACGCACATGGGGGAAGGCGCCAAGGCAAACCATCTGGCCTATCTCGGCGACGGCCGTATCGGCGCGAACGCCAATATCGGCGCCGGCACCATTTTCTGCAATTATGATGGCTTCATGAAATACCAGACCGTGATCGGGGAAGGAGCCTTTATCGGGTCCAATTCCTCGCTCGTCGCGCCAGTCGAAATTGGCAAAGGTGCAATTGTCGGTTCAGGCAGCGTCATCACCAAGGATGTGGAGGCCGATACCCTCGCGGTTGCGCGCGGACAACTCGTCAAACGCGAAGGCTGGGCGATCAGCTTCCGAACCCGTAAGAGCGCCGAAAAGGCCGCCGATAACAAGAAGGACTAAGCCGCATGGCAAACGAGCACGAAAAGGAAAACGCGGCGCAGGCCGCGATGGAATATGTTGAGGACGGCATGACCATCGGTCTCGGCACCGGCTCCACGGCAAAATACTTTGTCGAGATGCTGGCTGACGAGGTCGCCGATGGCCTGCTTGTCCGGTGCATCGAGACAAGCGAGCAAACGCGCGAACTGGCCACCAGCCTCGGCGTGCCGCTGGTGCCATTTGAACAGATCGACCGTATCCACCTCACTGTCGACGGTGCCGACGAAGTCGACAGCAACGGTTATCTCATCAAGGGCGGCGGTGCGGCGCTGCTGCGTGAGAAGATTATCGCCAGTGCCAGCGATCACATGGTGGTGATCGCCGACCCGTCAAAACAGGTCGAACGGCTCGGTGCATTCCCCCTACCTGTTGAAGTGACCCCATTCGGCTACACGATCACCGCGAAGAAGGTTTATGACGTTTTGTGCGCGGCCGGAATTGACCGTCCGAGAGTCGAGTTACGCAAGCAGGCTGGCAGCATGGATCTGTTGGTCACTGATGGCGGCAATCACATCCTCGACTGCCATTGCGGCCGGATTCCAGATGCTGAAGCGCTCGCCGCGCGCCTCTCCAATGTGCCCGGTGTGGTCGAACACGGCCTGTTCATCGATATCGCGCGTACCGTGATCATCGGCAATGAAAACGGCGCAACCGTGTTTGAATTCTAGGGGTCGGCCCTTACATCTCCCTAAGATTCAATGGATTGCCCGCAGCCGCGCCCCAAGGTGGGTTGATTAGGTTCGGGCCGCACACAAGGACTGCCTGATGGCTGACACGACATACGACTTTGATCTTTTCGTCATCGGAGGCGGTTCAGGCGGCGTTCGTGCTGCACGCCTGGCTGCGCTGTCCGGGGCCAGGGTCGCTGTGGCTGAAGAATACCGCATGGGCGGCACCTGCGTTATCCGTGGCTGCGTACCGAAAAAGTTCATGGTCTATGCCAGTGGCTACGGAAAGCACATCAAGCACGCCAAGGGATACGGCTGGAGCGTCGGTGACGTGTCATACGATCATGAGGTTTTCGCCACCGCGATGCACGCCGAAGTCGACCGACTGTCCGCAATCTATCACCGCAACCTGGTGAATGCGGGCGTCGAAGTGGTTGAAGACCGCGCAGAATTTGTCGATGCCAACACGCTGCGTCTCAAGACCAGCGGAAAAACAGTCACCGCTCGTAAAATCCTCATTGCTGTTGGCGGTCGCCCATGGATGCCCTCGCCTGAGGACCTGCCGGGTGTTGAGCACACCATTACGTCGAACGAGATATTCGACCTTGAGACACTGCCGAAACACCTCGTGATTGCTGGTGGCGGCTATATCGCCGTTGAGTTTGCGCACGTCTTCGCCGGGCTGGGTGTGAAGACATGTCTTGTCTATCGCGGAGATACGGTGTTGCGCGGATTTGACGAGGATGTCCGCACGGCCGTGCACGAAGGTCTGAAAGAAGCCGGCGTGCGCGTTATCACGCAGACCGTGTTCGAAAAGATCGAGAAGACGGAGGGTGACCTGCCACTCCGCATCCAGCTCAAGAACGGTCACCATCTCGACGCGGACGTGATCATGATGGCAATTGGCCGGCGCCCGAACACCGACTCGCTGGGCTGCGAAGCGGCCGGCATTGCGCTGGATGACAAGGGCGCCGTGATCGTTGACGAATGGTCGAAAACCAATGTCCCAAGTGTCTGGGCTGTGGGCGACGTGACTGACCGCGTTGCGCTGACACCTGTGGCCATTCGCGAAGGACACGCCTTCGCGGAGACGGAATTCTATGACAAGCCGTGGCATTTCGACCATTCAGACATCGCGACAGCCGTTTTCACGCAGCCGGAAGTCGGAACCGTCGGTATGACTGAAGCCGAAGCCCGCAAGGCGTTTGGAAATGTCGACATCTACAAGACACGCTTCCGGCCCATGAAAAATATGCTGAATGGCGATGCCACTCGCATGCTCATGAAACTGGTCGTCAAGCAGGACGACGAGCGGGTGGTCGGTGTCCATATCGTCGGCGACGATGCAGCCGAGATGATCCAGGCTGTCGGCATCGCGATCAAGATGGGCGTCACCAAACCGGACTTTGACCGGACATGCGCCCTGCACCCGAGCGCCGCCGAGGAATTGGTCACGATGCGTCAGAAATGGGTGCCCGAAGTCACCGCCTGACCCTACACAAGGGCACATCGGCCACCCCCTCACCACACATGGTGTGGGGCGTGGTCCCACCCATTGCCCCACATCAACCCTTACTTCTCCAGCAGGGTCTGCAACTCCATGCCGATGGTTTTCAGGCTCCCGCGAATGGACTTCAACCCGCCGCCTCTGCCGGAGTGGATCACCAGCTGGCGCCAGGGTGGCTGGCCGTCCTTGGGGGTCTTCACCACGAGATGACCGGAGCGAGGCAGGGCTGATTTCAGCAATGCTTTCGAAAGCGGGAAACCAGCCTTCGCATCGAATTCGCCATTGCGGGCATCGGCTTCGAACGTCGATTGCTCGCTGCGCCCGACTGCATTGAACAATACAGAAAGCGCCGGGCGCTTGCTCTCTTCCACCTGTTCCGAAATCACCTGATTGAGCAGTCTTACGCCCCGCAGCGAATAGACGTCAGCATGCATGGGTGCCAGCACACGATCCGCCACTTCCAGCGCACACCGTGTCAGGAAGGTCGCATTCGGGTTGGTGTCGAAAACGATCAGGTCATACTCGCTGCGATAATTGTCGACCATGCGCAGGAACTGGGATTTCACTTTCAGAAGCGCCTCGGAATCATTCGCGAAAGCATATTTGGAAATCTCGAACTGCCCCGAGATGAGGTCCAACCGCCCCCCGGGACCGCCTTCGCCCATCAGGTCGTGAACCAGTTGCTGGCGCGGTGCGGCTGAGAATGGCTCGGTCGAGAGTGTCAGCCAGCTTTCACCGGGGCTCACCACATCGCGCGAATGCAGGCGTGAGCGCTCGAACAGTGAAATTACGGAGCGATCAGCCGCCGCGCTCGCATCGGCATAGTCCATATCAAAGAAGGTCTGGGTCAGGTTGTACTGGGGGTCCAGATCGACGAGCAGTACGCGTCCGCCCAGTGCGCCTTGCCACGCGCCGAACACCTGGCTGGTGACCGTCGTCTTGCCAACGCCGCCCTTCAAATTCATCACCGCCAGCACGGGGCACTTGCGCTTGTACGCTTTCTGCACCTCGTCCACGAGGCGCTCCGTCCCGTCAGGCTGCGTCGAGGACAGTTTCAGATGGGGAAGTACCTCATGCTTGAAGAATCCGTTCAGGCGGGCCTTGTCGATCTGATAGGGAATGAGCCGCAGATTGCGCGCCTTGGCGCGTTCCACGTCCTGACGGACGGATTTGGACCTGACGCCGCTGGCAGAGACCAGCACGATCATCGCAAAGGCATCATCGATGGCCTGGTCGGCTTTCGGGCGGTCCTGGCTCTCGTTCGGCGCGTACCAATCTGGAATCGCTGCGGTGCGCAGCGCCTCGTGGATTTCGAGCAGCGCGTCCAGGTCCTGGGATGAATGGCTAATGTAGACGTGCGACATGCGGCTTGAACAGTCCTTCAGGTGGCGGCTGTGATCCCGTTTCTAAAGGGCTTCGCGCTGATTCCGCCACCTTTGTGCTGTCAAATTGTGGTGAAACTTGAGCAAGGGACCGCCATGTGATTTATGCAGCATTCCTATGGAGCAATGGAACATGACCTGGACACCTTCAGATTGGCGGAAACTGCCTGCCAAGCATATCCCGTCGGACTATCCCGACGCTGCAGCGCTCGCTGCGGTAGAGACACGCTTGAAAGGTTATCCGCCACTCGTGTTTGCCGGCGAAGCGCGGCGGCTCAAAAAGCGCCTCGCAGAGGTTGCGGCGGGCGAAGCGTTCCTTCTGCAGGGCGGCGACTGCGCCGAAAGCTTCAAGGAGTTCCACCCGGACAATATCCGCGACACGTTCCGCGTGATTTTGCAGATGGCCGTCGTGCTGACTTTTGCGGCTGCAAAGCCGGTGGTGAAAGTGGGCCGTATCGCGGGCCAGTTCGCCAAGCCGCGGTCTGAGCCCATCGAAACCATTGATGGCGTTACGCTGCCGTCCTATCGAGGCGACAATATCAACGGCATGGATTTCACGTCAGAGTCGCGTGTTCCTGACCCCGAGCGCCTGATGCAGGCATATTCGCAATCCGCGGCCACGCTGAACCTTTTGCGCGCCTTCAGCCAGGGCGGCTATGCGGACCTGTCCAACGTACACCGCTGGATGCTGGGCTTCGTTGATCGCAGCCCGCAAGGCGAACGCTACGAAGCTCTGGCGGACCAGATCACCAAGTCCATGGACTTCATGGCGGCCTGCGGTGTCACGTCGACCAGCGTCCCGCAAATGGCACAGGTGGAATTCTACACCAGCCATGAAGCCCTGCTGCTCGGTTATGAAGAAGCCATGACACGCATCGATTCCACGTCAGGCGACTGGTACGATACGTCGGCGCACATGTTGTGGATCGGCCACAGGACACGCCAGGTCGACCACGCCCATGTCAATTTCTGCGCTGGCGTAAAAAACCCGATCGGCATCAAGTGTGGACCGGGCATGGAGACCGACGAGCTGCTGCGTCTGATCGATACGCTCAACCCGACGGACGAGGCGGGTCGCATCACGCTGATCTCGCGCTTCGGTTCCGAAGGCGTCGAAAAGGGGCTGCCCCCTCTGGCACGCGCCATCAAGAAGAGCGGACGCACGGTCGTGTGGTCCTGCGATCCAATGCACGGTAACACGCTGAAAACCGAGAGTGGTTTCAAGACGCGACCTGTCGATCGTATTCTCTCTGAAGTGCGCCAGTTCATTGACGTGCTGTCGACCGAAGGCTGTTACCCGGGCGGCGTTCATTTCGAGATGACGGGCCAGAATGTCACCGAGTGTATCGGTGGCGCTCAGGCGATTTCGGAAGGCGACCTGTCGTCGAGATATCACACCCACTGCGATCCTCGCCTGAATGGCGAG